>OBMK010000230.1_pt1 | contig 54996 bp, 56 predicted proteins | sample 1539081 | NCBI WGS metagenome assembly OBMK01 (sample SAMEA3355528, study PRJEB22509) | marine metagenome | biome: marine; feature: river plume; material: water | place: USA | collected 2010-08-07 | depth 0.5 m | reverse complement strand
TACCATAGTTCTTTGCACTACGTCCTTTCCACATAGGTGTCATTGTAACACCAGGACTCAACTTGGCAATTGAAACTTTGCCTTCGGTGAGTGGCTCGGCAAATTGATTAAATGTTTTCATTACTTTTCCTGGCTGGTTAATAAGATAATCTTCATTAGTTTACTGACAAAACAACATCAAGTCTTTTCGGTTATATAGCGATGCTATAGCATTATTTGCTACGTGTTTCGCCGGTACTATTTGTAGTATCTCACATACTACGGTATCGCCTTCCTGCAAAATGGCATTAGGTTTAACAACCCACTTCCAAATAAGGAAGGCATCAATCATGCCATTTTGGATTTGTTTTTGGCAATACGGCTTAATTGTAATCGTTCTACCCGAGCTGCATTTAAATTCTACTCTACCTATTTCACGGTGAATAGCATCATACGCCATGCAGTTTTGCATTGGAGGATCCCATTCAGATCCTGGCTGGTTAATAAGATAATCTTCAAAAAACTCACAGTCAGCATGTATGGCGCGTAGTTCGTCGCTTCTGCCATTAGCATTAAACAGTTGGATACGCCGGTCTCTTCGCTCTGTAAAAGCCCGCGAAACCGTAGCGCTAAATTGCTGTCCAATTAATGATGGTAGTAACATCTAATGCATCCCATTTAGTATCAGTAATATTGTATAATGCAACGTATCTACTGCCGGAGTCTTGTTTACTAAGACCGAATGGGTGAAGACCCGATAGAGTAAATTCTTTGACCAATTCTTCCCCGGTCGCGTAGTGAGTAAATGTCACTTTTATATTGCCGGACCACGCACTAACAAGTAAATCTTTTACATTCATGTTAAATTAGCCACCATCGGTAAATTCCCCAAACATCAATCACGGTAAACATAATATTCTGAGTCACCATCGGTTTGTCTTTCCAGAATACATATATGAATATTATGTGCCCAATGAAGAATAAAATATAACCCCACCTACTGGCTTCAATATTACTGCTAAGTAGCAGACCTGCCACGAAGAACAATATTGTCCCCAACCATTTTAATGCAGTTTCCGTTCGTGCGTCTAATGCCGGCATTATATATCTCTCTCTCACTTATAACCGCCCCACCGCACCCACGCATACTGAGGTTTCTGACAAAATTGTCCTATCTCATCAAAACCCAACACAGTGCACCCGTCTAAAGGATCGGTACCTGCTTCATACTCAACGAGATCCCAATTCGCTTTAAACGACTTAACTTCTTTGATATCTTCAATAAGACGAACTTGCATAATATATTCCTTATTTCAACAGTGTATTTTAGTATAGTAAGACCATTATACCCTGTTGAAACAAAGTTGTACACATTTATTTTCGTTTATTTTAGCCCGGTGAGCCTACTAGTTTATTCAAAACGCCGTGGTTACCATAATGATTCGGGGCTTTCCATCCAGCCGGTTTCATTAAATCTGGCAATCCGAGAGCATTTGGGCGACCTTCTTTAATACCGACTTCTTTAGCCATATTAGCTTCAAGTACAGCATCCCAAGCTTGTGCAGCATCTACTCCAAATGCATCTAGTGTACCTAATGCCACTACGCATAGGTCAATCAATCCGTCGACGATTTCTTCTGGGTCATTGCCGTTTACTGCGAGTTGAGTCTCGGTCAACTCCTCAATAATGAAATTCATGCGGAACTTCAAGAATGCTGCCAGTTGCTCCGGATTGTTTTTGATCCACTCATGTACACCATACTTAGTATGCATGTCATTAATATCTTGTACCCAATTATTACTCATTTCAATTCACTCCTAGTTACTTCACCAAAGGCCAATGTATAACGTGCTTTATTCGTTATAATTTGATAGCCAGTATTTGATACAATTTTTTCGTTTGTTTCTGTTGTCAACCTTTTTTCGAAGGTCTGTAGGTCTGGGCACGTATAGAACCCGGCCTTTAAACCAGTAATTCCTTTTTTGATAGGCTTACGTTTTACTTTAGGTTTTGCTACTAAAATAGATTTAGTTGAGCTCATCGTTATCGTCCTCATATTCCAATTCTATAGCCCCGATTGATTGCATATAATCCAGGGTATTGCTGATTCCTTTCATTTTACCGAAATGATAACCCGTATAATACGTTACTGCCATGATACCTACTGCTATCAAAGTATGTTCTAATCCGGTCATGGGATTTCCTTTACATTTTAAAGCTAGAGAACCTTTCAGCCTTTAATCTTTGGCCGGAAGAAGAGTTATCAAATACCGGACCTTTATCTGGTTCAGGTTTATTCAATGGAGATTTATTCTGATCAACATCAAATAGTTTCATTTTACTACGATCCACGCCAATTGTAAACCTTTGATATGCGCCTGGATCATTATATCTGTTCTTTAATTGCTTAACTAAGATTTGGCCATTCGCATTTAGTTCTTCATTTGAAATCAAAGCAAACATAAAATCCGCAGTGGCCGGCAGACCGAATGATTCAGAGGTATCTTCCAGGCCGACGTCGTCTGAATTATAACCGCTACGGGTAGTCTGTGTAGCAGACATAATTGGTACATCAAACTCTACAGCCAACCCGCGTATCTCTTCAGCGATAGACTTAATATACGAATATGAGTTAATCGAACCACCCATACCTTTCATTCTTGCAGATGCACATATATTTAGGTAATCAATAAAGATAACTTCGGGCACAAAGTTCTTCTTCAACTTGAGTTCATTCAATAGAGCTCGGAAGTGTGAAGTATTTGCTTGACCAGTAGGATACTCTTTAATAATGAGTTTACCTTGAGTTTTACTTGCAATAGTCTGTATACGATCCTTGAACATTTTAGAAGACATGTTTTCTAACTGATCAATAGGAACGTTCATCAGATTAGCATCGATGCGCTCAGCAATACGTTCTTCGGCCATCTCCATGGTGATATAAAGTACATTTCTACCTTGCGCCAGAGAAGCAGCAGCAACGTGACACATGAACAAACTTTTGCCCACGCCAGTTCCTGCCAAACATATATTCAACGTTTTATTAGGCATGCCGCCTTTAGTAATTTTATTGAAATAGTCTAAGTCAAAAGGTATACGTTCTTCTTGTTTATGATAAAACTCAAATCGTTCGTTAACGGATTCTAAATAATCATGTCCAATATTGGTATCAAACGTTACAGATAATGCTTTGCTTAATACTTCAGGTATAGCGTTCTTAGAAAGTGTCTGGTGTTTACCATCGATAATTTGTATAGATTCCATGACAGCATTAAATACTGCACGATCTTGACACCAGGATTCTGTACGATCAAGCAACCATTCTAGGTTCTCTTTCTCTGGCGTAAAAATATTAGGTAGAATTTCTATTGCATGACGATACTGTTCGTCAGTTAATCTATTGCGTGAGTCTAGCTCAATCTTGAATGCTTCCATAGAAGGAAGCTGATTATATTTTGCGATGAATGCAGTAAACTCTTTGAATAGGCCTTTATAAACACCCTCAAAGTAGTCAGGTTGCAGGAATGCTGCAACCTTTCTAGCATAAGCATCATTAGTCAGTAGATTCCTCAGAATCGTCTGTTCCAGTGCTATTTCCAACGTCATCTCCTGTTCTCAATGAACCTTCATTATGTGCTACTTCTAAAATGTTTTCTAGAATGTAGGTGGCTTTAACTTGCAGAGGAACGCTAGCTGAAGTTAGGCCTTCTTCCGGAGAAGTCACTACCGAAAAGCTAAACCTAAAGGTATCTTCTTCGCCATCAAAACTGACATTACCGTACACAATTACGGTTTCAACAAAATCTCCAGTCAAGATTCTTACATGCCACGCTTGCTGGTTACTGGCTTCACCTACCGGTACTAACTGATAGTCTACGCCTTCGATTTGTTTGTGTGTATCTGCCATAGTAGTCTCCTATTATACCATGCTGGTATCTGTTTGTACATCTTTATTTTTAGTATTCAATTAAATCATCTTCCACGATAGGTTCAATCATTTTAGGTGTAGTGTAACCAATTTTATAAGTCTTTTTAAGAAACTCAGCAAAATCTGTAGTCTCAAAAATAGGTTCCCAGAACTCTGCTGTCAACGTATCTTTCTGGCGATACTTGCCTGACAACACTTCACCAGTAGTAGTATCAACACGTTCATACCAACCGACTTTAGGTTTGTCGACATAACCGCCAGCTAATGCTACATCTAATAGCCCAGAGTACTTCTGTACCCCGCCTTCCCATGATACACCAATAGGGATTTTAGACTTTTCCTTTACATAACGAGATTTCTCTACGTTAATCACAAAGTTATAACCAGTGACTTCTTGACCAGTCTTTTCTTGCTGACGGCCGATGATCCATACATTATCGCTGGAATACATGATGCCAGTTCCGCCAGATACCACTGCCTTTGAAAACATTTCCATAGTCTGGTAGGTATGGTTAATTGCGATCATCGGAATGTTCTTCATTGCTAGATATGGGGTTGCCATACGGAACAGACCTTTCAGTGCTTTTGCCCGAGACATATCAGCAACAGATTTTTCATTCATGGCATCTTCTAATTCTTTCTTAGATGCTAAGTTGCCGATAGAATCGATAACAATGATAACATCGTCTTCACGATCTAAAGCTTCTAACTGATTAATCAGGTCAAACTTAAGTTCTTCTACGTTAGTAATAGGTGTATGTAATACACGACTAGTATCAATACCAAACTGTTCGAAGTATGAAGAAGGAGAACCAAATTCTGAGTCATAAAACAGAATTACAGAATCTTTCTTATTTGCCAAATAGGCAGAAGCCATAAGCAAAGCAAAAGAAGTTTTAAAATGTTTAGACGGACCGGCTAATACGGTAAGACCCGGGGTTATACCACCATCGACAGATCCCGACAGCGCAACGTTAATCATAGGAACGTCGGTCGGGACCATGTCTTTTTCATTAAAGAACTTACTCTTCGATAGGACTTCCGTCGCTTTCAGTTTGCTGTTCTTTTTCAGTTTGTCCATTATGCTCATTGTTTTTATCTCCAAAATTAACGAATGTAATATTATTCACTTTTTCACGTTCATCTAGTTCGTATGCTTTACGATATCGAACATTAATGTCTAGCACCGACTGCAATAAATCCATTGAAATGATATTGCCTTCATCATCGGTTTGTTCTGAAAACTTAAGGAAAGCGCTAGTATCTTTAGGCAAACACGCTCCACCAAATCCCCTTTTCTTATCAAATCCAGGTACACGTGTATGCCCGATACCTACTCTAGGATCTTTACCTACTGTGCGAGAAATGATATTGTAACTGCAACCGTACATATTAACCAGATCATATAGCTGATTAAAGAACGTCACTTTAGTTGCCAAGTATGAATTGATAGTATACTTAACAAAGCTGGCTTCGAACGCTGTCATTTTATGGTAATCATTTGATTGACAACCGCTGAAAATATCATAGATTTCACATAATTCATTTACTGCACTTTCTGCTCCACCCATAACATGGTAGTCAGCATTAACAAAATCAGCCGCAGCATTTTTCTCAGTCAAAAATTCAGGATTATAAACGAAACGATCTTCCTTTCCACCAATAGACTGATAAATTCTATCAATAATGTCCGGCGTAATTGTAGACTTTACTACTACCAATGCATCAGTATGAGTTATAGCTTTAAGGACTGCATCTATAACAATAGTGGCATCTACAAATCCATCAGCTCTCATCGGAGTCGGAGCACAGATGAAAACCAACATAGGATTGTAGTCTTTAAGATCATCAATAGAAGTATTGTATTTCGGGTCAATTCGCTTCACGTGTACCAACGGGTGAGTGAAGGCATATTCTACTGCTTGACCAACAAACCCATGGCCGACAATGGCCAACCGAAATGGATTAACAGGACTTAATGGTTGATTACTCATTTATTTACTACCTCATGATATGCTTTATACCAAGCATAAAAGTTTGCAATACCATCTTCGATATTAGTTTTAGGCACATATCCCAGTGCCTCCAGTTTCTCAGTGTTTGACCAAGTTTCTAAAGAATCAGCTGGATGTTTAGGTGCTTTTTCAACTAAAGCCTTTACACCACAATTCTTTTCAATTTCCCGCACAAAATGCATAAGATCAACTTGACGGCCACGACCGATATTAAAAATTTCAGATGAAGGAATATCATTCTTGTTTACAACAATTTCGATACCATCTAAAATATCTTCCACGTATGTGAAGTCACGCTTCATGTTCCCATAATTATACACTGTTATGGGAGTATTGTACAATATATTTTTAGTAAAATCAAAAAGAGCCATATCAGGTCGTCCCCATGGACCATACACCGTAAAGAAACGAAGTCCAGTATTATTCAATCCTGAAATCTGGAACTGAATTTCATTGATATACTTAGTGTACGTATAAGCATTAAGTTGTTTGCCTAAAATCTGATTTTCTTTCCAGCCATCTTCCGGAATCTCAGTTCCGCCGAATACACCAGACGTTGAAGCATAAATCACGCGTACGTCCGGAACAACCTTTTTACAGGCTTCAATCAGGTTCTGTGTCCCATCAATATTGTTAGCATGGTATGCTGCTTCTTTACCAAATGAGTCACGTACACCGGCATGCGCTGCCAAGTGAATAATTACTTCTGGCCGGAAATGATCAATGACTCCTGTTAATTGTTCTGCATCACGTAAATCACAACGTACCACGTCTAATTTAAAGTGAGCAACTCTGTCATGCTTAAGAGATGGACCATACAAATGACTATTATAATTGTCTAGTCCCTGTACTTCATGACCAACGTTTCGTAGTCGATTTGCTATTTGTGAACCGATAAAACCGGCAGCCCCTGTTACTAAAATTTTCATATTATCCTTTCCTGTATACGTATTCTAACGCCCTATCGGCTTCGGTAGTGAGAGGCCGGTTTTCATACCAATTACCATTAAAACTGTCAAACTCTTTACATAACTCCGACACTTGACTGGCTGTTATAGGATAACCACGCCGCACTGCATTACCGGCAATAGCAATCATAATCTGGTACATTTTATGGTACCACCCAGTTTCAGTAATCGATTGATATTCTACGCCCATTGCTTTTGGAAAGAACGGGCAATCTCTGTAACTTGTCCAAGTAATACTTGTATTATTTAGACTATTCTTACGGTGCTCAATTACGGCGGATTGTAACTCAACCGGTAACCGATCCAAAAATGAATTGCCATGCTTTTGTACATATGGATATTTGGCAATCATTTCTGAAACATTAATTGGATTGCCGCCATTATGTTCGAAAATAAAATTATTTGCATCCGGATATTGGGCCGGAACAAAATACATACGGGCCAAATCTTTAGTCTGTGGATCTCCAATATCACCGAGCTCTGTATTAATGGCATGCCAGAAAGCTCTGATTCTATCTGAGTCAACTTGCTCATCTAACCTATATACTAACCTAAATTTTGGATAGTCAGATCTGGATGATGCAGTGCTATAGCATACGAAGTCATAATCAGCAAACTGCTTAATGAGCTGTTCTTTTAAGGAGTAAATGCTAGCAGGGTAATTATGATCGTCGACATCAACAGCACACCAACCGCCCCAATATAAAGTAGACTTGTTACTACGTGTCGAACCACTTTCAAACACAGCAGGAGTAATAAGAGGAGAAGCATTATTTCCACGTTTAGCACCCGGTTTATTAGACAAACCATAGAGTAAACCCTTGAACTCTTCCCAAGAGGACAAGGATAAACGCCTATGAGTCTTATTATCAAAAATAGACTTAAATATAGTTAATTCGTATTTCATTGTGGTATTATACACCATTCAACCAAAAATGTACACACATATATTAACCGAAAAATGATTCTAGATCGACTCTATCTTCTTCAGACCAGTTAACTGCCTCTAGTATAGGGCGCAATGGATCTAAGAACGTCTTATCAAACATCTTGTTATAGTCAATGTATTTGTGTAGGTTCACTTCAGGCGGAAGGAACTGTGGATACGACACGACATTTTCATTGATCGGGTTTGGCATCTTCAAGTACACAAATTTTATCTTGTCGCCGTTCTTGATAACTTCGTACCGATTTTCTAATGAGTATTTTTTGATCTGTTCATTATACATTAAACTACCACGTACGTGAATGGGCGTGCCTTTTTTATAGGTAGTATTTCTGTCTCGCCACTTACCGATATCCGATACTGATCTAGGGAAGGATACCAGTTCCGGTGATAGAGAACGGAAATCATTACGGAATTTGCTAATAAACTTTTGAGTATCGTTTTCAGATCCAGCAATAATAACTTTAAAAATGGCCTCGAACTTTTCACGTACGACCTGCGGAGTAGAAGACTTGATAGCCTCAATGCCCATCATTTTGAGTTTAGGCTCTGCATACTGTACGCCTTCATTGTTATGCACGTTCAGGATATAACGTTTCTTTGCAACCCATATACCTTTGTCAGCAATAACTTCACGGCCCATTTCCATACGGTTTTCATACGAGTTCATCATATCAGCCATTTCTTGGTATGACTTAGCAAGAACCTTTTCAAAATGCTCTGAACAGATTTTATCAAGAAACTTGACAGGATCTTTAGGGTTAAATTGTTTGACAAGATCGCCCATGGTAATATATACCGAATCTGTATCGATAGCAATAACATAATCTTTCGAAGATTTTAGTAGTTTCTGCATCTCACCGTTTACTGCACGTTCTGCCCATTTAATCGCCAATTGACCGGCCATGGTAATCGATTCTGCTACTCGCTGGTCAAAGTACCGGAACCAACGATTGCCAAGCGCACCGTAAAGAGAATTCATAAGGATCTTGATTGCCATTTGTTGGTTATCCAACTGGCTGATTTTATTCTTAAGTGCAGGATTTTTCGTATTCTCGTATTCCTGTTTAACGTCAAGCATTTGCTTTTTAATAATACGGCGATCATTATAGTAATGAGTAATGATTTGAGGAACTACGCCTTTACGATCATGACTGAATCTAACGCCAGTCGGAGCAACAGAATATCCGTCATAGGATTCAACCTGCCGTGCCATCATCTTTTCAACAGACATATTAGGAACAAGTCCATCAAGCACGGTTTCAGGCGACATATTATTTTGCACGATAATATTTGGGTACAGGGAGTTTAAGTCAAAAGAAACTACCCAATCATGCTGTCCTACTTGAGGTTCTTTAACATAACCGCCTGGATATGGACTTTTTGCTTTATCCGCTTTTGGAGGACATGCAATATGAGCCTTGTTCAGCATACGATAGATGATAACATCCCAAATAGTAGTAGTACCTAAGGTGTCAGTATAGTTTACGCCGGCACGGTATGCCATTGTCATAACTAGTTCGATTAGACCCAAGGCTTCCTCAAACCGCTTAACTAGTTCAACGTCTTTGATATTATAGTCTATGTACTTTTGCGGATCGTCACGGTATAGCGTATGCAAATCGCCATGTTCTTCATAAGAAATTTTACGATCGCCGAGCACAACGTTGGCAATATGATCTAGACGATATGACTCTTGTTGACCAAGAGTATTGAGGGTAAACTTACGAAATAGATCTAGGTAGTCTAGCTGTTCGACACCTTCTATTAAATAGACTTGTGCCTTCATGCCACCCTTTTGCACAATATCTTTAGGTCGGATACTTCCCCATGGAGAAAACTTACGGGCTTCTTCATCGCCGAATAGATTAATAGTACGATTGATCAGGTACGTCATATCGAAAGTAATGCTGTTCCAGCCAGAAACTACGTCCGGTGTCCAATGACGCCAATGGTCAATGAACTTTCCTAATAGTTCTTCTTCGGTATCGCATTTAATATACAACACGTCGTCTCTGGTATTATTATAGTCAATACAGGACCACGTACGGTATACGCCATCATTGTGTACCATAGTAATAGCAGTGATAGGATGGTCTGCCCGAGAAGGCTCTGGGAATCCACTGTCGGATTCCACTTCAATATCGATATACGCAACATCAACTTGACTAGAATCAAATGGTATATCATTGGGGAATTTATCTCCGATAAATTGGTATACGAAATTATTCATACCATATACGCGGAAGTTATCTACTGCCTCGTACCGTTTAATAAAGTCAGCAGCTTCACGCATGCTGTCAAAAGTAATAGGTTCGACTTTAACTTGGTCTAGACCATACCAGTCGTTAGTCGACTGAACGTTAGATGGGATATAAAGAGTGGGTTTGAATGGTATCTTTTTCTTTACGCGTTCGCCGTTTTTGTAACCGCGGTAAAGAATATTTGCGCCGAAGCGAGAAACTGAGGTATAAAATTCCATTGAGTACTCCATAATTTAGATTGGTATTATACTACGGCAGGCGCGGAATGTACACATCTTTTATTCAATAATATGAAAATAATTATGCCTCAGCCACGGTTGTTCGATATGAAGATCTATGTACGTGTGATGATCCTGTGATACTTTTAATTTTTTGGATATAACTTGTGTAGTGGGTGTCGGAATACTATTCTTTTTATCCGGGTCTTTATTATTAAAATAAATTCCACACTCTCGGCCAAACCCTAAAGTATCGCAGTCTGCCCATGGGTGGATTACAGTTACTTCTTTACCAAAAAATCTAATATCAGCTTTTTCTAAATGCCAAGTAGAATAGGTTCGAAATAGTCGCTGCAGAGTACAATATGGTCCACAATTAATTGGAAAGTTTTGTTTAGTTAACAAACTATATTGAAAGGCAGCGGTAGCCTGAGTAAATGAGTAGCAGCCCATGAATAGACCAATATTAGCATACATTGGTTCACGTGATAGGGAATAATCAATTAGTTCGCCAAAAACGTCTAAATGTTCTTGAAGCAAAAAGGTATCATGTTCTATAATAAAAAATCTATCAGGCGTAAGTGATTGCATTCTCATAAGTTCCCAATGAGAGCACATGCCTGCTTTTTCTGTCGGAGAATGATCTTCTATTTTTTTACCGGACTTTTTGTCGGCATGCATTAAACTTGGAGCCCAGTTATACCTGCTAACATGTTCTTCGAAGTTTTCTGAGGAAGGAGTTATTGCATCGAATATTTTTATTTCAGATATAAAACCAGCATCGATGGCTGGTTGAAAAGATGCTCTAGAAATGGCGGCATATTCTTCTGACCGCGCATCACCTTTTATTACAATCTGGTATATAATCATTATTTGCCTTAAATTGGGCCAACTTTCGCTGGCCCGTTTTTTTTAAGAATCAATATGTATCGCTTATAGTATCGGTTGAATAGTCAACACTACAACAAACATAAAGAAAAAACATAAAGCTTGTTCGATATGACGAACTTGTGCTTTGTCTTTTGCTCTACGTAATTTTGCTCGCATTAGATTTCCTCGCTTGGTTAGATTGAAATGTCTATTTTGCGAGGCCGCCTTTCGTCCGGAATTTCCACCTTCAGATATACTGACAGGATTCCATCTTTAAGAAGGGCACCAGCCACTTCTACATATTCGGACAATCTAAATACTCTTTTGAACCGTCGTGTCGAAATACCACGATGAATATAAGCTCCGGGTTTATCTTCGTCTGGGCGTGAGGTGCCCGTGACAGTAAGAGTCCGCTCGATAGCCTCTATAGCAAGTTCATCTTGAGTAAATCCAGCAACGGCAATTTCGATTGTATAATGAGTATCGTCCAACTTAATAATATTATGTGGTGGATAAGTGTCATTAGCATTTTTAGCTACGAAGTCCAATTCGTTGATTAGATGATCAAAACCAACAAACGCGTTGCGTGGGAATAGTTGTTTAACAGTAGTCATTTGTTTCTCCTTTTAAGAAAGCAAGATAGATGCACCCGACAATCGGCATGCACGTTATATATATCTGGTTATTATACACCAGTAACACTAGTTTGTACACTTATAAATAATATTTTATGTTAAGGAGAATGGTAGCGTGGAAGACGATGAATTTGGAGATTATGAAGACTGGGAATACAACCACGAAGACCGTTATGAATTTAAACCATTCCAAGAAGAAATGCCGGCAACTATTACTCGCTTAGAGGTTATTGATGCAGACGGAAGATCATATACAAATTATAACTGCGATCGTATCACATTATCATTTCAAGATGATGGGTTAACAATGAAAGTATTTGTAGACGAGATCGGCGCAGATAAAGCATGGTCTAAACTGAGCGTAAGGAACGGAGATGATTATTAAAGAACCAAGACACCCGGAAGAAGGTGAGTATAGTATTTCGACTTTAGGTGTCTTGGTAGTATTCCGTGATGGAAGGTGGGTAGTACCTTAGAAGTACGTACTAGGATCCGGATCTCCTTCGACTCCAAACGAGAAAGTTACGCGTGAAATCTTAGGGATAATTTGGTGATGAGTTCCGCGTGGAAGCCAAACATAATCGCCTGGAGCAAAGTCAAAAGGTTCGTTATTATTCACACCTTCGACTCTAAGTCCAATAGTTGAAATAACTTGGCATAAAAATACATCCATTGAATCTTTATGCCATGGATAACTATCACTCTCACGGCCAAAGCCACTAAAAGCAATATTAGTTATTTTTCCTGCATGCAAAGCAAAAACATCATCCATTTCTTCGACAATTTTTCGAGCAAAAGTTGGAGCAGACGGTCGATTATGAAATGAATTTAGGCCGAGACGCATTTTAGTTGTATTACGATCATAGAGTTTTTCTGGATGCGTATCCATTAACAGCATATAACGATTCCAATCAAAAGCTGACACTTCGGCCTCTGGTGGAAGTTTACCAAAAAACGGCTTCTTATCTTTAATAAAGTCGTCTTTATCGTCGAATATCCCATAACCTATCATTATATAATTTCCTATTAACTATTACCGATATTGTACTTAGGTTGCAGTTCCCAACCGTCCTTATCTTTGTAAGATATGATTTTGATCTGTCGCATTGGAGCACAGTCTTTAACCATATCTTTACTTTGAATATCAATCAAACCCCAGTCCTGCAAAAGTACTGCAATAGTATTTCTACGCTGGACGTCGCTCAATTCTAAATTAGACTTTTTACCATCTAATAAAAATAATTCTTTAAAGTGAACAATAAAGTATCGACCTTGTTTATGGAGAATATGGCATGACTGATACAATATATTATCACGTCGTGATGCAACGCCTATTCGCGTAAGGGTCTCTCTCACTTTCAAAAAATCATCTGGTTCTGATAATGTTATTTCTAACATTTTCAGCGGATTCCATTCGACTAAGTTATTTTCTTCCACCTTTTTTTACCTTATTTTGTATGACGATCAACTGATCCATAGTGAGTAACGGCAAAGCTTGTTTTGCTTTATTTGTGCTATAGCCAAAATATTCTTTCACCGCTTCAATATTATTAATATGTTCTGCTTTTGTCCACTTACTAAAGCGCTTACGCTTACGAATTATATTTATATAAAAAGAATATTGTAGTTTATTTTCAATATGGTGATACCGGTTCATCTCATTGGCCATGAATATGGTATCACTAAAATAAGATAATCCTCTGTTAATCATAAAAGAATTATATCGCTTTTCATTCTCCGGATCGAGGCGCATTAGGTCGATCTTAGTATCATTTATACTATTTAAAAAGTCAAAAGGCGTGACTTTTTTCTCAGATGTTTCAACTGATGTTTGCCCAACCGTACTGGTAGTCTTTTTCATATAGGGTCTTCACTCTGTCAATTTGTTCAGTAGTTAATTCAGGATATTTTTTAACAGTTGATTTATTTTCATGTATATTCGATGGATCAAATTTTAATTTACATTCAGAATGTAACAAAGAAAAAAGTAGAGGCAGTTTCTTCATAGAGAAAATCATATCATAATTATTCATATTACCCATATAATAAGCCTGAGTATAGAAATGATTATTACGTAGTTTACCTGCTTCTAATTTATCAAGAATACCATCAACCGTCTCAGGCAAAACAGGAAGATCATCCCGGCTGAGTGACAGGTGATATTCCCTATTTGCTGCAATATATTCAATGGCAGATTTAAATCTAGCCACAGGATCGCGGGCAACTGCCATCCGTAGACTATTTTTTCTAAAAGGTATTTCAAACTGAAACCCTTCTTCCATTACTGTATTTAATCTGTATACGCGTCCCACATACTCTGGGTGATTCCTATGCAATCTATATATTTCTTTAATAGAAGACATAGCATTTTTAGGGCATATTCTTACATCGATATTAGCCGGAAAATATATGACATTATCGGCCGGAGACATTTCGTATGTTTTTAAGTTAGGCTGGATATAAATATCGGCCATTTTAGACTATCCTCATTTGATTTGAACGTTTGCCATAATCTCTGTCAAACAAGCGACGAGATTTACCTCATGGTCAGCAACAAAGCTGTTTTTATATTGGTAGTCGGCGAGAATAAGAACAAGTTGAGGGATACTCTCAGGAGACACGAATCCATCCATGCTGTCATATATATCACGGAAAATACTTGCAGGCTCTACGTCAATGTTATTTGATACCCATTGGCGCATCTTTTTAAAATCTTTACTTTTAATATGAGTGAACAGTTGTGCATAATTACTGTTTGCATCATTCTGTATAACAGTAACGGCTAAAGAACCGCTGATCGATCCACGCTGTGCTTCGTTTAATACCCGACGCCAATCCGGGGCATACTTCATAATAAGACCGGCGACTACATCTTTATTGTAGTCAATACCTTCATCTTCCAGTATACTGATCAGGCGAGTCATAAACTGGCCGCACAGACTGGCCATGGTCTTCTTATTAAAATTAAATTCGTAATTAGAACATCTAGAATGTAGTGGGGCAATGACCCGGTTTTTAAAGTTACATGTCATGATGAAGCGGCAGTTTTGAGAAAACTCTTCAATGAATCCACGCAAAGCCGGCTGAGTAGATTGCGGATTCAGGTAATCGGCCTCATCGAGGATAACAACTTTATATCCGCCAGACAAGGATACAGAAGAAGCAAACTGTTTAATCTTACCTCGTAGGGTATCAATGTTGCCTTCTTCAGAACCGTTAATGACAATATAGTCTAAACCAAGTTCTTCGCATATTGCTTTAGCAACAGTAGTTTTACCGGTACCGGCTGTACCAGAAAATAACATATTGGGAATTTCGCCACCATCGACGATGGATTGGAATGTTTGCTTTAATTCAGCAGGAAGGATTGTTTCTGAAACTTTAGCGGGCCGAAAACGTTCTACCCATAAAAACTCTTTACTACTCATATAATTTCTCCATAATAAAATAATGATCCATTATATCACGATGGATCTCAAAAGTACACATGCACATGTATTATTTATTTCTGTTCTTTCTGGCCTCCGACAAAAATCGTATAGTATAAATCCTAGTGGTTGCCACGAAAGAAAAACCTATAGTGGTTAGGGTACCAAAAACTACCGGGTCGGTAATTTGCCACTGACCAATAAGTAACCAGGCAAAAAATATAGCTAGTGGATAATTGATTATTGTTCCGGAAGCAACGATAATCATCGTTTCTTTAAATACCTCCGGATTCCAATATTTCTTCAAAATACTTTTCGGAATTGTAATTCTGCAGTAAAACACTTTCGCACAGAAGGCTCAATATCATAAGTCTCTAATACGCGTTCTATCTCTGTAGAGGATAGTTCTGCTAAAGACTTACGTCGTGGTGACTCTGTACCATAAGTGCCGGTGCTTTCCCATTGCAGGGTAAGACGTACTGTTTCATGAGGATCGTCTGACCATACCTGCAGATATACCTCGTCTCCATTTGCGCTGCATCTAGCATAATGCAGACCACCGTCGACGAAATACAGCTTTCCATTAGCATCTATATGCTGATTATAATCATGCTGATATACTGAGGCTATAATAGTGCCATCCGGCGTTTGCAATGCATTACGTATTAACGTATTCATCATTAATTTCTCAATAATAAGGTGGTGTGCCGTACAGGATTCGAACCTGTAACCGTCTGCTTAGAAGGCAGGTGATCTATCCAATTGATCTAACAGCACGGTAACAGATATTATTTGTCGCTAGCCGTAGTTTCGATAGGAAGCTGTTCAAATAATGTAATTACTTGAATTGCCTGTTCACGAAGTTGACCAATAGTCAATAATTCTTCACCTTTAAAGCCACCGCGCTGTACTACAGTATCAATGACCGCTACAGTAGAGCGTGAAACGCGGTTGGCCAATTCGTTAAGTTGTTCTTGTTGTTGTGTCATAATATTAAGATCCGTAAGTAGATGATTTTTCTAGTGCAATAAAGTATTGAATATCAGAGTGAAGACTCTTAAACTGACTGATCAGCTTAGAACTAACCGATACTTCAAATGATTCATTAACAACTTTGATGTTATTTACATTAATAATAAAGTTAAATTCCATACCTTCTGGATATTCGCCGTCAGTAAGAATAGAGAACGAATTTGAAGTGCTATCCTTTGAGTCTATGATCGACAAGCGGATATGGCCATTAGATGGACTAACAGCAATTTCATTGTGACCCAAGGCGCCGGCAGCGCGTTTAACCTGTGCCAAAGTTTCTGCAGTCAAAGTGAATTTAACCTGACATTCTGGCATAATGATTTCTTTTTGAGGAGCAGTAAGCATTTCAGGATCAGAGTAAAAATACTTGATCGACGATAGACCGGCGCCATCAGTAACGGTAACATAGTTATCGCCAAAAGAAAGATTCGGGGTTTTTACTAGATTCAAAACGTTAAGAAACTCATTGAGATCATAGATACCAAAAGTCTGTGGAAACGTTTCTTCAACAGTAGCACTAGAAACGATATTGCGAGCAACAGCCATAGTCTTAATGGTATTACCTTCGTTGAACACAATGTTTGGGTTAATACTAGCGTAGTTCTTAAGAACCGATAGTGTGCGGTCTGACAATTCCATAATATATTCCTGAGGTTAATTTAATAAGTATTATACACTGATGCAACATTATTGTACATAACTTTATGCAACTTTTTTTAGTTTAGAGAAATTCTTTTCTTTTAAGAAGACCAACTTATTATCAAAATGAGCATCTTCTAGTTCGGCTTTGTGCGATATAACAAAGACGTTTGTATCTTCCCCTAACGAATATATGATTTTCATCAGATTATCTACACCATCATCATCTAAAGATGAATCAAATGTTTCGTCGAGGATTAACAAATTTGTTGCAACCGAGTTCTTCATCTTAGCAACTTGTCTCCAAGTAAATAATAATGAAAGATCGATACGCTGCTTTTCACCTTCTGAGAATGAATCATACGTAAAACTATCGCGATGACGTGACCGTATGGTTTCATTAAAATTCTCATCCAAATCAAAATGGACAAAGAAATCCAGAATTTGTAAGTACTGGTTAGTCAGAGTATTAATGACTGGAATGTACTGTTTGATAATTTTGGTTTTGATACCGGTATCTTTTAGTAGTTCTACTGCTACTTGGTTATACGAATTCTGTTCGTTTAATACATATTTCTGTTCAAGTAACTCTTCTAGTTCATTACTCATTGACTCTAATTCGCTGTTTGCACTGCTCATATCATGAGAAGTATCACCCAATGAAGTAATATCATTCTGCAAACGTAACACTTGCTGCTGCAGCATAGTGATACTTTTAGTATTGCTGAACATTGAAGTCTGGTCTGACTGCACTTTATGCAATTTAGAAGTAACCTCTGCTATTTTAACTTCAATAGAGGCTAGACTTTCAGCAGCTTTTTGCATAGCATCGTTAAGTTCTTTGGCTTTTGACTGCGCTGCCGTTTTCTTACTATGTCGCAAATCATCGGCAATGCCCTGATCGCATGTAGGACAATGATCATTATCGTCAAAGAACTTAGCTTCTTTAACTATAGTTTTTATCTGAGATTTAAAGGTATGATCGTAGTTGTTGAATACTGTACGCTTGTCAGTAAGTTTTTGCAGTTCAGACTGGTACTCAGGCAAAACTAAACTAATAGAAGCTTGTAACTGCTGGTTGATTTCGGTCAAATCGTTTATTTCAACGACAAGTGACTCAATTTCATCTTCTTTAGACTTTCGGCTAGCCAGAGTAATAGCAGTAAGATCACGAATATATTTTTTCTGAGAAGTGAGTTTAGTCTGAGCAACATCAATCATATGAGCATTATCAAGTGTTGCGGCTTTAAGCAAACTAACTTGTTCTTTAAGAATAGTATTCATCTTAGAAAATACGTTAATATCTAATAGATCTTCAATAACGTCTCTACGCTGATACGTCGTAAGTTGCATAAATGGAACAAACGAAGATGAACCTAGCACCACAATCTGATGAAAAGATTTGTGGTTCAACTTTAAAATATTTTTCTCTAGTACTTGCTGGTATTCTTTAGCATGAGAACTTTGATCGATCATTTTCCCATTAACCCAGATCTCAAAGATACCAGGTTTAATACCGCGAACAATTTTATAGTTAGATTGACCGATACTAAATTCGATTTCTACGACAGTACCTTTGCCGTTAATAGAATTTACTAATTGTGGTTTAGAGATTTTGCGATGAGATTTGCCGAACAGTGCAAAAGATAGCGCATCTAGCATAGTAGATTTGCCCGCACCATTTGCACCTACCACTAATGTAGTAGGTGCCGATTGCAAATTAATTTCGGTAAAACTATTGCCGGTAGAAAGGAAATTCTTATACTTCAGTTGTTTGAAGATAATCATTAGTTAATCCATAATGTAAAAGGTTGTACTTAATGGCATATTATACACCAAGTAACACAAAATGTACACCTTTATTTTTGCGACTTAGCCCACAAAAAACGACGGACTGCATTATCAAACGAAGTATCACGTATTGTTTCCTTGTTATCATATATGACATAGGATCCACTTAGGAAATCGCCTGGCACAGTTACGCTGACACGACGAGTTACCATATACGCAATATCAAACACGTCTATGTCTATTTCAGACAAGTCCTCAGCGGTAGGTTCTTTGATAGTTTTTTTCTTACCGAAAATATTATCCCAGTTATCTCTTCCTTGCTCTGATAAAGTTTTTGATGCGATACTGTCGCCAGTTATATCATTAGTTGTTGCCACGCTATACCTCAAATTTATCTGTATAAAAATTATCTAAAACTATAGGAGATTCGGTATATACGCATGCATATAATCCCCTAGGGAAATTACTAACATTTTGTTCTGAGTGATGATATGTATTACCATTAATACACACTATACTGCCGGCTTTTGGGTAAATAGTTTCCCATTTTTTAGTGAACTGGGACTTAAGAGACAAAGCTCCATTTGCTTCAGTGAAATCATCTAAGATAATAGAACAATTTACGGTATGAATTTTTCCGGATTTATTTGGGCCATATTGGTTATCATAATGCGATTGAAACTCAAATGAGTCTGAAGGCAACTTGTAAACCATTTGGTCATTAAAGAGATATGGCTCGGTTTCTAATATCCAAGAAGCAATACTGTGCATACGAGGAGAAGTATATACCGAAAATAATTCCGGATAATACATACCAGCACAGGCAACACCTTGCCAATGTCTAGGTGGACCGAATGCACAGGGCTGTCCAATTCTATTATTAACCCAATAGCGAAGTCTAATTCCATAATTCCTGCATGTCTCAAGGTCTTCCTTAGAGATCATATCAGGTAATATGGTATAACCGTGCTTTTTATATTCAGAAAGATTCAATTTACGCAATCTCTAAGTTTTGAGCTTCCACCATAAGGTTTGACATTTCAGTTTTAATACGATTCTTATCTAGGTCAGTATCAACTAGGTCGATATACTTACGCACTAATTCTTGGGTATCATCAATTTGCAATTCACCGCCGACAGCATCACCTAAAAATTGTTTAAAGTCTTCAACAATCTTAAGTTCATATATTGCTTGGTTTTGAATCCGGTCGATATAACGTTCAAAGGTAGCCTGATCACCTTTATTAACGACGACGACTTTAACAAACTTCTTATCTACGCGTGATAGATCTTCGAACAAATTAATCTTTTCATGATCATAATATATTTTTTCATGGATCGTGAGAGGATTTACTACTTGTTCAAGTTCGCGGGTGTTTGTATCAAATACGTGGAAATATTTTTTATCGCCACAATCATTCCAATAAAACTCCATCTGCGCACCCAAATAATGGATATTTCCTTTCTGAGACTTAGCATGAAAATGACCGGTCAATACCATTTCAAATCTTTCAAATGGCTTTGGCGACATACCATCACGGCATTCTAAACCACGATCCATTTCAAACCCAGATAGTTCTAAGTGTGCTCCAACAATATCTGCTTTACATGACTCTAAAAAAGTTAACGTTTCTGCTTCATTTTCTTTATTGATCCACGGTATAAGAGCAATTTTGCATCCATCGTAGTCCATAACTCGAGGTTCTTCAATAAGATTAACCTCATTCATATAATGTCCCTGCAGTTCTTTAAGGGCATTCAGATGGTTGGTATTCTTATAATAGCAATCGTGGTTACCAGGAATAATATCCATAGTAATACCATACTCTCGCAATTTTTCTAAGAAAATTTTACGATTATGGTTCAGTGCTTTAAAGTTAATAGTTTTTCGATTGTCATAGTAATCACCAAGATGCAAGATCTGAGTGATACCATTTTCTTTTAGATGTGGAAAGAATACATCAGTATAGAACCTTTCCTGATAATCCATGAAGACGTCAGATGAATTACGAACGCCACAATGAGTGTCGTTGAGGATAGCAATTTTCATAATATATTTACCGGTTATTAGTCTAAATAGTCGGACAAGTCAGAATCTACTTTTACTGCTCTGCGTTTTCTCTTCTTTTCTTCTTTGGCGTATTGTTTAAATTGGTTATCTGCTTCTTTGACAGTATCAATACGTTGTCTAAGCATATCAATATAAGGCATTGCAATATTAGGATCTAGATCTACATCTTCAGCAGAAAACACGAAGTCTTCAATTGGACCTTCAGCAATATATCTGAGTTTGATGTCTTGTTGGCGTTTTTCGTTTTGAATACGACGTAAGAAAGCATACCAAGAAATCTGAGTAAAATACGAAAAGGCATTTAGATTACCTGATCGTGTAGCAGTATCCGGATCAAACTTGTCTACAGCTTTGAGACAGTTTTCTACTGCATCCATAACCATTTCTTCGCGATAAGTGTAACGTACGAAGTTTGCCTTATGCGATAAACCTTCACATATCTTTAGGAAGCACTCAGCAATATAGTTAGGTAACATAGGCTTAGGCAAATTATCTTTTTCGCACTGTTGCAAAAGCCGGACATATTCGACGACAGCATTACTGAAGTCTTTATTGTTCACATAATGTGGACGTTGTTTAGCCGCGCTCATATAAGTCATTCCTATTAATAATATAAAGGTACTGCATTAATGTGTATATTATACACCAGTTCACCTAAAATGTACATACTAAAAAAATAAAAAATAAAGATGTACAGAAACTGCGTAACATGGTATAATAAGATTGTTATCTGCCAGGAGACAGTATACCAAATTCAGTGAATGATTTTTTCACTAGTTTCGTGTACTGTTTGATCTGTTTCCTTAGCTTCACTCTCTTTATTTCTCTCATCTTGTATTGCCTTTAAAGCTATACCATATTCTTCACATAATTGATCAGTAGGTTTGGCAAAAGCAATAATCTGATTCATCATTAATAACATCACAGATAAAGGATGATCTTGATATATCATCCAAGTACTGAACGTAAAGTATTTATATCCATCGTTAGACTCTCTCCAGGTAAGCTTAAGGACATTACGTATGATAATACTACCTGAGGTTTCTTCCAAAACTTCACAAACAATTTCGTCACTATTGACTAACTTAAACTGTCTCAAATCAAGCTTAGTCATCGCTAAGATCCACGGTGGCTTTCATATTGATAGGATATATTTTAAATTTAAAACCTTCCTTGGTGTACATCTTTACTCTTTCCGCAGAATGACGCAGTGTAAAATTCTTATAGCTATTATGGTGTAGATCATCTGCAATATCATATAATTTAGTAATTTGACCATTGTCTGACATACGCAGACCACGACCGATTGACTGCAATACTTTAACCTGAGACTTACTAGGTGTAGCAAATACAATATTATGTAAGTTCTTTATATTAATACCAGTTGAGAATGTGCCTAGACTGGCAACAATAATAGCATCCTTAGACTTTTCGACAATACCCCTGATCTGCTCACGGTCATGCGCATCAATTTCACCAGAGACATAAAATACTTCTCTGTTCTCACCGACTAGCGCTCGTATTTTTGAATACAATACTTTACCATGTTTTTCCACAAACTGGAACATAACCAATGTATTGCCTTTTTGATCTACGGCTAACTTAGAAATAAAATTATTCCGTGCATCGTTTGTAACAATCCAATCGATTTCTTCTTGGTAAGTCTTGCCATCCATCATATGACATATATCATTATGATAACGTAATAGTAGTATTGATATGTCTAACTCGGCTAACGCGCCTACTTCTTGCAATTTTGCAGTCGTAGTTACTTTATAGGTTGGACCAAACAAACCTTCCAATACTAATTTATTTGTTTCAGTACCATCTAACGTACCGGTCATGCCATATCTATATTGCGCATTACGGCATTTATTCATCATAGTTGATAAAGACTTAGCTTTAAATAAATGTACTTCGTCTCCAAATACTATTTCAAACTCGTCAAACCACTCGGCCGGAAACTTATATATTGACTGCCACGTAGAAATTACTATAGGTTTTTCGGTTACCTTATCTTTGCCAGAGTATATCATATGGCAATTTTCGTCTACATCATATCCGTAATCACGAAAATCTTTATACATCTGTTCTACTAACGAAGTAGTAGGTACAATGACTAATGTCTTACTCTTATGATGGATACGTTTCATCGCCCATCGCATAAGGTTATAGATGATAAATGATTTACCAGATCCAGTAGGACTTAATAGTATACATCTTTTATGTTCAATGCCATGAGTAATTGCTTTGTACTGGTAATCTCTGGGTTCAAATGGAGGTTCCCAAGAAGCCATTTCTTTAATCAGCGCTGGGTGATCAATTTCATTCTTAGCAGAAGGTATACCAAACTCAGGGTGCTCTATAATTACCAAAGGATACATTCTATCAGCGCAGAACTTTCTTAGGTGTTGGTATAACCCAACGTTAAGTTCTTTAGTCACCATATTATAAAGTTTTACACGACCGTCCCATTGCTTACGTTTGTATGCGGGCATGTACTTATAACCTGGAACAAAAAACGCAAAGTACTCTCTGAGTTCCTGTTCCCAAGACGGAGGTGAGTGAATCGCCATGTTAGCATGGTCTTTCATAATGACTTGAATTTTATCCATGATGTATTTATTAGCCGCTTAAGCACCGGCTTCGAAGGCTCTCCAACGGATAATATTCGAAATTGTCTGGTGTCTCCAGTTGATATTAGTGACAATATCAGTCAAAGTAGAAATCATTACTTTGTAGTATTCAATCTTTTCTTCTGATGATTGAATCTCTGGATCGGCGTCGTAATAGTAGTCCATGTCGCCTTTAAGAATTTTTAGACCATTAAATGGATCAGGTACCCAACCTACACTATTAAGTGTATCAGGATCCATCTTTCCATTATAATATTCCCACTTAAGTTTTAATAAAGACTTTTGTTTGTTCTCTTCGCGCTTAAGTTGAAGTTTGGCTAGAGCCAGTTGTGCCAAGTATTTGGCATGTAGATTAGGAGTAGTGCGGGACACTTCATCTAGTTGGTGTTGTGGGATAACACTATCTTTTTCCCACATACTCAATATTGTAGGTAAATCTAATAACATAAGTTTCTCTCAATTCAATCAATAATTATTTATATGGTCAATACAGTCTTGCCAGTAATCCTTGTCGTGTCCTAGTACGTATGATAACGTCATTCTTGTACAATATGTCCTTGCTGCATGGTATACAACTTTGCCGCTTCCGTATTCGCCAAAATAACCAGCTTTAAGCGTCCAGCCAGGAGAATCATCCATTTTTACTAATTTGCCCGTCTTAGGATCTATATACTTGAACCAACCATCTCCAGTTTCAGACCAAGTAAAAATCAAATTAAACGCAGAAGCATTAGCATTATTATGCCAACCAATAAATCCATTCGGCGGATATACTTGAGACAACGCGCTAGAACCTAATCCCAATTCGGTTTTGATAGCCTCGTCTAATGCAATCCAATCCTTTTTATATTCTTTCTGTCTATCACCATAATAGTGTTCAGGTTTTATTGCATGCGAATAGGATTTATCTGCAGCTCCTTCATGTTTTCTACCCATATTAATAATAGACTTCATGAACTCAGAACCGGTATAATAATCAGCCTGATCTTTAATCTCTTTACCAAAGACGCCATTTGTCTTCATATTCACTATATCATACTTTTCTAAATATGTACAACGAAACTTTTCTAATATATCAAGTACCACTTGGTTTTTAATAGCAAAGCTTTGCATTAAATAATCTCAAATTTAGCAAATCTAAATGTTGCATTAAACGTCAAAAATGTAGTATCTCCTGTAGTAGAATTCAGTTCAATAGAACTGATATTTGTAGGAATACAATCTTGGTATCTTATTTCTACGTTTTTATTATTTGCACTAGAAAGTATAATAACAGTAATATCAGAGTATACGCTAGGGCCATCTTCTACGTAACGGCTTTGTGCTGGTGCAGATACAGTACGCTCGAGCCATGCTTGCATCTCTTTATAGCTAGTCATATCCTCATCTAAAATAATACTTAGCTCTAATTCGGTATATGTGATTTTATCGCCAGCCAATGGTACCGAAGTAATTTGCCGAATAGGTAATTCAAGCGGCTCTACGTTCGACCCCGGGTGGGTAACTGATTGAGCAAAATACTCTAAGTTAGCATAGTATCCTTTATTGATAACTACGCTGAATCCTGTTGGTTGTAAAAACCCTTTATTAGCAGTAACTGCCATAATGTAACACCTCTTTATATTATATCTCTATTTATATAGAATATAACGGACATAAAAAAAGGGAGCCGAAGCTCCCTTAAAATGATCCTTAAAAGGATTCTTTTTTTCTAACTTAGTGAACAAGAATATTGCGAACAGCAAAAATTCTGTAGTACTGGTTAGTTTTAGCAGCAGCAAGACCATCAGCTGGAGTAGCACCAACATATGGGTTAGACGCCATACCATAACGAGTCTTAAACCCGATACGTGGTTGGAAGTCATTCTCGCCAACAGCTTTAACCATCTGTAATGGAACATATGGACAGTAGAATACGCCAGCGTCATACGCGTTAGTACCCTTATAGCCAACAGTTACATAGTCAGTAGTAGCATATGGATCGATATAAACTTTAGTACGACCATTAAGAACACCAGCAAAAGTGTTACCAGTGTCATCTACCTGAAGGTTATTAGACATAGCTGGACTGTAGTCAAGCATGCCAGAAGCAGCAAGAGCAGTAGCAACGTCAGAAGAACAGATAACAACGTTGCCTTTACCGCGACGTGTTTCTTTAGCAATTACGTTAGCTTCACGATCCAACTGAACAACCAAGCCCTTGAACTTCTCTGCAGACCAACGGCCATCAGCATCAGACTGAAGGTCGAAGATACCAGGAATAGTTACGTTAGACTGTTGTGCACCAGTCTTAGCTTGACTATTGATTGTACGGATAACTTCACGGTTAATTTCAGCAAGAATTTCTGTAGAAAGAATGTTAGCTAGCTCAGTCTCTGCATCCAAACCATGGATTGCTTTAAGATCTTGAGCAAGTTCCAAGCTGTATTCAGCTTTAAGCGCACGGCTCTTAGCAGTAACAGTTGACTTCTCAATGGTGAAACCCATTTCAGCGAATGAACCGCCAGTGTTTCCAAGAGCTTCAGCTTCTGCAGTAGTCATACCAGAAGCAGCAAGATCAGTAACACGTGCGCCAGCAGAATCAGCAACTTCCCAACCAGAACCATCAGCTTGCTTAACAGCGCCGTCACCAGAGAAACCGGTAGCAGCTTCGCCAAACAATGCTTCTGGAGCACCAGTTGAACCAGCACCATAACGTGACTTCATAGAGAAGATCAAGCCAGTTGGGCCAGACATTGGCTGAACGCCACAAACGTCATATGCAATCAAGTTAGGCATTGCACGACGAACCAAAGAGATCAATACTGGATCCCAACGGCCAACAGAACTAGTGTTGTTGCCAGCAGTTTCAGTAATGAAGCCAGACTCTTGTGAGCGTTGCTCAGCCATAGCCATTTCTTGGTTTTCCAACATAACGGCAGTAACTGCACGACGCTGTTGATCTTTGATTGTACCAGCGCTTTCTTCGTTAAGTACTGGAGACCATTTTTCGATTAGAGTATCAAATGATTTCATTTAAATGAATCCTTATTTTTTAGAGGTTTTTCTTAGAGTAGAGATATAGTGCTGCATAGAAGAAGATACTTCGACTTCAGCGTCGGTGTCTTCAAGTACAGTTTCTTTCTCAACGATTTCTTTAGAGAAGTAAGATTCTTTGATAGTAGCAACACGCTTAGCGAAAGCTTCTTCGCTATCAAAATCAATTGATTCTACCAATCCTTTCAACTTCTCAGTCTGTGTGTCAGCTAGGTCGCGACATGCTTCAGAGATAATAGAGTTACGCTTGTAAGTCTCTAACTCTTCAGTCATTGCAATAACAGTACCGGTAGTTGTATTAAGCTTTTCTTCTAACTCAACTACTTGTTCTGCCAATTCGTCGACTAGGTCAACTTTAGTTTCTGGTACTTCGATATACGATTCAACGAATACGTCTTTCAACTTAGTCATGAAGTTTTCAGCGATTTCAGTACGGAGACCGGCCTGAATTGCAACTTTATTATCTTCCATCCAAGTTTCAACGACGTAGTTCAAGTATGAATCTACAGACGTAACCAAATTTTCTTTAATTGAAGCAACTTCTTCAGCAAGTTCTTCTTTATATTGCTCTTCCAAGCGGCTAACTTCTTCAGTTAACTTCGACTTGACGGCATTATCAAAAAGGATTGCAGTTTTTTCTTTAAACTCTTCAGAAAGAGTAGCTTCATTTTCAACCATTGCTTCAAGTGCAGAAGTAGTATCTACTGCCTTTTCCGCAACAACAACTGGCTCAACATCCAAACCTTCACATACTTTTGCATATGCAGCAGTAAGGGTTTCTTTGTTCATCTTGTTCATAGACGCATACATGGCATTAATCATACCAGCTTTAGTCTTAGGCAAGTTTGTTTTAGTTGTTGCTTTGGCTGCCTTATCAACAGAAGCAATAGATTCGTCTTCGCTAGGTGCTTTGACTTCTACGCCTTTGCCTTTAGGCTGTTCAGCTTCTTCGAGAGTTTCCTCCACGATATCGTTAATATCTTCATCGTGAAGTTCAACGTCGACTTTAGTTTGTTCAGTCATAATTGACTCCTATATTTTAGATTTGATTAACGAGAGGAAATTCTTAAACTCACGAATCTGCACTTCTGGACGATGCGCAATAGTTGCTTGTTTGATTTCAGTCTCCATCTCTTCAATTACTTGAGGCTCTAAAATTCCGTTATTCCAAACCCAGTCTACACCTTCCATAATACCATTAACAAAAGCATTTGGTGCACTTGGATCTTGTACAATATCAACTGTACTAAGAATAAAATCATCTTTGACATACATGATGCCATTTCTGCTCTCAAGACTTCCCATACCACGAGTTGACACTCCTAACTGTACACCACCTTCGAGAAGACCTTTTACAATCCTACCCATTGGAGTATCCAGTATTTGTGCCCTTCCGACAACATCATTGCCTTCTAAACGAAGGTCAGTAATGAGGTGCGAAACTTTATCCAAGTTAACAGTTGGGCCTTCCGGATGATTTAACTCACCGACAGCACGCTTCTTGCTAACTTGTTCTGCAACATATTTGCCGACTGCCTTTTCCATAATGGCTTTAGGGTAGATTCGGCCGTTGCGATTCTTTTTGTCTGCTTGTGCAAAAACTCCTTCAATGGCATATGACTTTTCGCCATTGTCTTTAGCTTCTACAATACAAACAACTTCTTGGTGTTCGTTAAACTCAGTAATCAATTTCATTATAGCTTACCGCCTAATTCTTTTACCGTTGTCTTGAGTGCTTTCATAGCTTCACCTTCAGACTTAAACGTATCGAGCTTATCGCCATCGATAATAACTGTAAATCCCTTTGCAGATTTAGTGACACTGACATTAACGTTCTTAATAGAACCTCCAGCCTTTGCCTTAAAAACCACATCACCGGCAGGATTAGTAGCTTCCCTAATTTCTTTAAAAGATTTCACAATTGCCTCTTTTAATTAGTATTTATACAAATTGAATACTACAGTTTAAAATTAATTTATTCGTCGTCTTCTTCGTCGTCTTCGACATCTTCGACATCGTCGAATTCTTCTAAAGCAGCTTCCAGATTTTCTACATCATGACTACCAGTAACGCCGTCATATACGTCTTGTGCAACATTCATTTTTTCGGCTTCTAGTGCCTGAGATACTTTATCTGCCATTAAATCGGCAAATGCTTTTTCAGCATCGTTGTACTCTTTATTATTAACTGCATCAATAAACGCATCAATACCAAATTCAGTGCTCATTTACAACTCTCCTATAATTCAATCTATTATATATCATCTTCTTCGTTCGAGTCTCCACCGGCAGCATTTTCGGCTTCAACTTGTTTCTTCATTTCTTCAATATCATCATCACCAAATCTCATGATGTTTTTCAATACCCACTCTCTAGAGAAGTATTCGCCAACATACTGTGAAACTTGATCCATAGTCTGAAGTCTTTCTCTCAATATTTCAGATTCTTTTAATTCGGTGAAATGGTTATCACGGATAAAATCAACATTGATATCGTTTTTCCATTTTTCCCAATCTTGTTCGGTAATAATGGACTTTAAAAGCAATTGTTTCTTTAATATTCCTAAAAACAAATTACTGAATTTCTTACGAAGTCTATCAATAAACTTCTGGAACTTTACTTCGTCCCTTGTAATTTCTGTGGCACGACCGAGACTAAAGGTATTTTCCTGTTCCAATCTTCCTGATGGAACATTGAGAGATCTGTATACTTTCTTTTGAAAATATATGATGTCGTCAATTTGACCTAAGTTTTCACCGCCAGGCAATGTGCTTATTTCTGTTCCACGGCCGCCTTCTCTACGCGGTAACCAGAAATCTTCTAGCATAGACATATGCTTCCGGTCGTCTTTCATTTCTCCGGTGCTAGCATCATATACTAGTTTATTTCTATAACGAGTCATAATATCTTTCATATGCTCTTCGGCTTTACCCTTAGGCAAATTACCTACGTCAATATAAAAGATTCTTCGTTCAGGAGCTCGAGCAAGACGGTAGATTACCAAAGAATCTTCCATCATGCGGAGTTGATTAATAGGCTTAATAGCCTTATGCAGATATGAGATAACTTTTTTCTTATCAGTGTCTAATAGACCTGATGTAACATAAGAAATAGAGTCAGGAGTTATGCGGATACCTTGTGGTTGACCTTGCTTTTCTTGATAAATGTAAAACTCATTAATTTTATCAATTACTTTAGCGCCGGTAAGTGGATCCTTTTTGTGTTCTACTTCGCGAACTTTACGAATTTTCGTAGAGTCTACTGGCCGGATTTCTTGAATACCAGCCTTGAGGTTGCTTTCATTCACAACCAAGTGATGATAGATACGTCCATCAATATACCAGTTACGGAATATATCATGACCGTGATCAGAAAAATTGAGCATAGAACAAATCTCATCAAATTCTTCTTGCATCGTTTTTCTGATGCTATCTGACAAGTCTTCTATCTTATCTAAATCTAGAGTTACTGATGATTCTAATTCTGATGCTACAATAGCTTCATTAACAATATCTTCAATTGCAGCATCTACTTCCGGATGCTCCGCAATACCACGATACTTTTTAATAAGCTGATGGTTATCTTTAGCAGTATCTCCATTAAAATCGATATATTGGCCAAAGTGAGAACCTGACGCAGTTACGTAACCTGCACCATCTTCATCAATCTTAGGTACTATAGATTTTAATTTCTTGTCTTCAGCCTGTGCCGGTTTTGATCGTGTTATTTCAAAACCAAACAACTTGATGCCGTTGTTATTATCTGCCATTTAGTCCAAATTCCTATAATAAAAATGCAGAGGGACCACTGTGATCCCTCTGTATAGTATACTTATATCAACTTTAACTCGTTGTATCTGATTCCCAGTACTGGACTTGGAACTCTACTTGGAACTCTTCTAGACTACCAACAGTATCGTAACTAAGTTCAATAGCACTTAGATTAGTTGGGAAACATCCACGGAAGTTATAAGTTTTAAGTACTGAACCGTCTTTATCCAATTGTTCAACAAACAAATCTGCTTGGTAATCAATAGGATCGGTTAAACCGGTATTTGCACTATGTGCATTCATACCATTCATCCAACGCTCCATTGCATTACGCGTACTGAAGTCAGTATCGTTAATAATTGTAGGAGACCAAATATCAAATGTGCGGTCTCCAGCAATCTTCAGCGTACGTCCACGAAAAGGAACTTCAATAACGCCCATGACTGATGCTGGCAACTGTGCTGCTTTACATAGAAAAGAAGTCAATTCGACGTCTCCGCCAGCGTAAGCAGGGAAGTTCAGGGTAGCTCTAAAAAGGTTCGGGCGTGCGCCACCACCTTTTAATTTTGATTTAAAATCATCTACTCTTAGTGACATTATATAATCTCCTTATACTGTGCCAACTACTTCTTCAAATTCTATACCAGTTCTAACTGCTATAAAGTTTAAAGTTACGTAGTTGATTGAACGTGCTGGCTTAATAAAGATAGAAGCAACAAATTCGTTACGGTCGATAACTGCCCCAGTGTTATTTGTTTCATCACAAACAACTTTGAAGTCGGTAATACCACGACGACCTTTGATTTCTCTCAATACTGGTTCAACGATATTAACAAATTCAGCGCGAGTAAACTCATCGTTAAATTCGAACATTACGTTTTTACCAGCTTGACCGATAACTCGCTCAATGGTCAAGAACAATCGACGTACGTTAATACGGTCAAATGCTGATGGACGCAATTGGTGAGTCTTATCGCCGAACAAGATAACTCCTTGGCCAGGAATGTTTGCAATTGGGTTAACTGCTGAACGGTAAAGAGTGTCTCTTTGAGATTTTGTAGGGTTACTTGCTAAATCGGTAACGCCTAAATATTGTCCACGTCTCTGACCGGCAGGAGAGAACCATGGTGCAGACACTTTATCAGTTGCAGCCATAACGCCTGCAGTTGAAGAAGCGGCTGGGATGAAGATATAGTTATCATTATACTTGTCAAACACTTTAATAAAGTTGTTATCAACTACTAAGTATGATGTTGGAGTTAATGTATCCGCGAACGAAACTGTATCTGTTACTTGGTTAGAAACATTACCGACAATCGCTGCTCTGTTAGGAGAAGCAACTGCAATACAGTCTTTACGATCTACAGCAATACCAGTTACATGATTAACTAGTGCTGTAGCATCAGCAGCAAGTACTTGCTGAGGACAAATTAGGAAATCAACAATTACCTGATCAGCATCTTCAAATTGACTAAATGCACCAATATATGTACCTAAAGTAAATGCGCTAGACTCAACGCCACCTTTAAGATCCATTGTTGAAAGTGCGTTAGTCCAACCAGAGATTGCAAAATCAACTGGACTGTCTGCAGAAGTTACTGAACCAATAAGAGTACCAAGATCTTCATATGCACTGCCGAACGCATTATCATCACCGAAGTAAGCATTCCAAATAAAGGCTGATCCATTGTTCAATACGTCAGAAACGTAATTAGGTGAACCATCTGGAGTCACTGCGCCTTTTGCCATAGAGACATATGGGAATACTTCTAAGATTCCGCCTGGGTTACCAGTGAAATGACCTAAGCGGTCGATAACTACTACGTGCATTTCATCATTTGAACCGCCATGAGCAGCAGCCCAGACAGATGTTGATGGAGCACTATCGAATGCATTCTTCCAAGCCCAAGTGGAGAAAGTTCCACCAGCTGGACAGAATGACACAGAAAGGGAGTTTCCTAATGAGCCAGGGTATTTGGCAACAAAAGAACCGATTTTTACACCTGATTCTCCCATACCAACCTTGCTCTGATCCCAATCATTTCGGTTATCAATAGCCGCTGCGTCAGTTGTCAAAGAAACCGTTGCAGAGTGTGCGTTAAGACCGCCGTTGTTACCGCGGACAATGTATAAAGCATCTGAGTACTTTAAAAAATATGCTGCAGAATGAAAATCTACTGCAGTTGATTCGTTAGGAGCAGCAAAAATGCTAATTAGTTCAGATTCACCTGATACTAAAGTGCGTTGATTTGCTGGACCCCAACGGAAGTTGCCTACAGTTGCTCCAGTAGAAGTGCTAACATTTGGCGCTACGCCAGTTAGGTCAATTTCTCTGATAGTTACTGCAGGAGACTGTGATGGTGTTGAGAATGCCATAACTTTTTCCTTTTTCGTTAGCGAATAATAAGCAACATAATACGGATAATATCTTCAATACTAGTATTTATACAAACTTAATTCTTAGTATTACCAGTCTTCGCCGCCGCTCGGATTGAATCCAATATTATGCCAGCCATCTCCCCAATTAGTATCTTGGTTTTCTATCTGGTCTATATAATCCAATCCATTGTCAATGATACCAAATGGCGGAACATCTTGCTCAATCTGCAACATTTTATCATGAAACATCATTTGCTTAAGATCAATATTGGTCATATCAGTAAAAAACTGAGTTGATACAAAATATCCAAACATTACTAGGTTCATCATGAGATCGTCATGATTGCCGTTAGATGCTTCATATGAAGTTCCACTTGCAACAAACGTCGAAATCTCTAATACTGTCTGTTCGTCAAATATATCTAATTTACTATTTTCTAGTATATCTTTAATTGCAGAACAACCAATACGTTTAACTTTACGAGTCATTTCAATACCTAAAGCATTGGCTTTGATTGCCGATTCAGTATGAAGATTATCGTATTCTAAATCATAATATAAACCATTACATACCACTTGTCCCTGATCATTTGCTTCTACAACTACGTATGCTGTGTTGTAGAGATTCGCGTACTTATATATAATATTAGGGTAAAGTATGGGCGAAATAGTATTATTGCGATATACCGCGACTTGTTTAAAAGGTCGGGCCGTAATATCGATGACGTTAAACGTCGAATAGTCCTGTCCTCTACCTCTTGCTACATCAACTAGCACAATATACTCATGATCTTCTTTAGGATCTTCGTATATTAAACAACTACCACTCTCTAAAGATCGTTGGTATGGTCTAGCTCTAAGTTTAAGTAGAGTTTCACCATTAATTAGAGTATTACCTGTTCCTACAAACGTGTTACAAAATTCTTGGTCAAATTGCATCTGAGAAGTATTTGCAATAGTCTGTAGTTTCCACGCCTCATCTCTTCCAGGAACATCCCACCAGTTAACTTCAAATGGTTTATACTCGTTTGTGCCTTGCTGTGCTCCAGTCCATAATTTTTCAAATGTATTTCCTATACCATTGGCAGTAGACGTAATAATAACTTTTGTATTTTTACCGGACGAAACTACTGGATATGTGGAGGTATAAAACTGCGCATCATTTTCTACGAACGCAAATTCGTCTAAAAACAGTAAGTTAACAGACATACCACGAATAGATGAACCTGAGGTTGCTGCTGCAATAATCCTAGAATTATTACTAAACTCAATACTACCTTTGTTTAGAGCTTTACAACCAGGTTGCAAAAAGAATGGAAGATTTTCTAACATCAAAGTAACACGAGCAAGCATCTCTCTAGATGTTGCCCCTTTGTTTGCTAGAACTGCAATAGTTTTTTCTGGATGGAATATTGCATACCACAGAAGATATGCAACAGAGCTTATTGATTTACCTGACTGACGACACGCCAATACGATAGAAAATCGATTGTCGTTAAAATGGTTAAACATCTTCTCCTGATAATCGTACAAATCAAAATGTACTAAACCTCTATCAAGTGATATAATTTTTACATAGGTGCGCGCAAAATATGCAGGATTTTCCATGCATTTTTTGTATTCTAGTAACTTAGCTTTAGTCCAAGGTTCCTGAATGCCATCACGCTTGACATTCGGATTTCCTAAGTAGGTCGAACCAGCTACTTTTGAAGGATCATCAATCCTTGTCGACGACGTCTGTGCTGTCACTTATATCAATCACTTTTTCTTCATGTGCTACTTGTGCTAGCATTCTCTGCAAGTCTGTAGTAGAACCTATAAAAACATTATTATTTGTTACTCCTCCTGCTGGTAACGCCGGAGTTGCAACTTCATCTTTTCTATTAATTTCTTTATGTTTCTTATTAAGATCCATAAGCTTATCGTTAACATCTGCAATGCCTTTAATCATACCAGACAATACTTCGAACGCGCGCGGATGTTCACTTTCGCGAGCAACTTCAATCATTAATTCAAGGGATTCTCTTCCCTTTTCAATTAAATCATAATACGTTTCTCGAGAATAGTCGTAATCGCTTTCTATATTTCGATTTTTATCAGAGCTCATTTCTGTCACTATCCAAATACTTTATGCTAAATCCATAATCTTCATCAGGGCTTACGCCAACCGGTGTTGGTGTAATATTTATAGTATTAATAAGTGTCGTAGAAATAGGATCTAAGATCAAATTCATATTCGAATTAACTTCTCTGATAATCGACGCAGTGCGATCCGGACCATAAAAGTTAATTTTCATTTGAAAATCTAAAGTATAAACGATAGTTCTTCTTTGCTCTAGAGAACCTTCATAGTCATCGGAGAAAGTAACACTTTGCAAAGTAATGGGTACGTCTTCCTTGACGTCTGGATAGTCCATGAAAGGTTTAACAGTTAAGTTATACTGTGGAGCAAAATACGGCAATATTTGTTCTACAATCTGTAGAGCATCGTCCTGAGTTTTTGCATATACATTAAGTTGAAACTGCATATTATACGGCACACCAGTAAAAATCTTACGAGACTTATTCACATCTCCGGAGATAGTTTGCTGGAATGCATTAATTTTAGGAAGTTGTCTGGTAGGATCATATGACATATCAGTAATTTCAAATGACATACGAGGCAACTTCATGGCGACACGGCGTTCTGCTTCTTCACCATTGGCCATTTCTGTTAAACGTTCTATAAAATTTCTTTTAGGCGCATACGACAATGGTACCTTGACCTGAGAAATTACCTCACCGGCAGCATTTGTTCTTAAAACATGAATGTCGTTAAACAATGAACCAAATATTGATACACTGGTTCGTACCCTTTTATTATAAAAATATTTTCCAAACATTATATTGGATCTCCGAATGGATTTTGCTCGCTAAAATCTAAGAAATCTGATGCAAAATCTGAGAATATTTCATTTTGAGATTCGACCTGAATATCTTGTATTTCTTCGATAGCAACTGGTATCCAGGTTGCAGTATCTGTCGACACCACGACCTCGGTCATCCATTCGTGGAACTTGCCGTCAGTAGCTCCATTGTGCACTATAGTCAATTCTAAAGTATCACTATTCCACTCACTGACTTCACCCTTCATAGTATAAGAACCATTACTTTGGGTAACAGTCTGACCAGTAAAGAAGCTACCGCCAGCAGCCGGTGCTGCCACTGTAACACTCGGTGCCGAATTATATAAGAGACCTTGATTAGTTATCTCACCGCCAACTACTTGACCTCCAGTGATGTCTACTGTTACCTCTGCGGTAGTTCCATTATAATGTTCAAGATGCGCGTCTTTAGCATCTGGTTCAAATTCTGTAATAGGAATAATTAGATCCCCTAAACCATCAAGTCTAGGAGTTAGTAATGTCGCAAAATCACCGACCTGCGCTCTAAATTCGTCAATATAACCTTTAAATGCATTCCAAGAAATACCATCTACGGTTCTAGCAGCGTTAGCTCCTAATGCAAATCCGGATAGAGTAAAGAAGTCATTTGTAAATGGCATTGTAATAGTATCAGACAAAGAACCATTTATGAATATTTTTATGTCAGTGCCTTCAGTGAAAAATGCAATATGTTGCCACAATCCCAGTGTAACTTGCGCTGCCGTAAGTGTAATAGTAGATGCACCACCATTATCATACGAACTGTATCCAATATATCCATTTTCATCAATACCAATGAGCAACATTTTTGCTAACTCATTATCTTGATTACCACCAGTTACGAAAAATATATCTTGTTCTCCCGGTGCTGGGAATACTGCAGGTAAAGCAAAAAACTCAATAGATCCGTTTGGACCTAAAAGATCGTACTGATCATCTTCACCTCGACCTTTTAGAACACTCAATGAACTATTACCAAATATTCGTTCTAATTCTGGTTCAGGGGCCGCAACTGTAACGGTCGGAGGAGTAATGTAACCTACTCCAGGATTAACGATATCTAGATCAACGACTCTACCTAAATAGTCAATCTCTGCAGTAAGCTGTGCAGTAAACTGCGAAGCGAGCGCCATAGTAAGTTTATACTTAAAGGCAGATTCTGCTTCAACAACGTCGATACCGTCAATACCAGTATCGAAATCTTCATCACTATATTCAAACAATTCGCACTGAAGTCTAAAGGTAGGCAACTGGCTCAATTGATAGAAAGGAGTTTCAGTCTCAACTTTCATAATCTGGAATATAGATTGTGACATAGGAAGGAATATGAGATCTCCTTCTCTAGGTCTAAATTTCTGGGCTTCTAAATAATCGCCAATAAGATTTCGCCATCTTTTGCGAGCAACTATAAATGTTGCCTGATCTCGTAATTCGATGCCAAACTTAGTAAACATGTCTCCTTCACCGTCAAATCCGCCGGTGTTTTCAACATACATTTCAATCTTATAAGAATCTGAGAAACGAGAAGGTACATCATCAAGAAAGATTTGATCTTTATTAACAATTTCTCGTGGGAGATAATACACATCTTGACCGTAAAATTGTATTGATTCAATGATCAGATCTTCATACAAATTTTGTTCTGGCCGGTGTGCTTGACTTATATAACGATTAGTTGCCATTATTTACCCAACAAAGAAAAGTGGACCGACGTCCTCTTCTTCTTTAAACTTTTCCATGATTAATGCAATATCAGCTAATGCATCTTCGTACATTTGACGTGCATTAATAGTAACTCCACCAGGAAGCTGCATACCGTCAAATTTAATTAAATTCATTCCCCACTGTCTTTTAATAAGAGCAGTAGTATAAGACTTAATAAACTTATGGTTCCACAATGAATTATAATCATTCACTGAACTAGGAGTACGTACTCCGTATACTTCGAAAACCACGAAGTGACCAACAGTTAATTTTTCCTTTGATACAAAAAAGTTTATTCTATTGTGCTGTCGATCAAAAGTAATTTCCGGAGTACCTGATAACTTTAAATCTAGCAATGATAAATGCTGTTGCATCTGCTCATAATATGCCATATCACCGGCATAATTTTGTAAGTCAGTTACGTCATTCAGCATCATTTGATATTTTATATCAAAGAAATTGACCTGACCTGCAACAGTATTTAATGGCATCATTCTTACGACTGTAAAAAGATCCTCTTCAAATGTAATATAACCGTTATCAATGTCAGTCTGAGTCAATTGATGTTTAAGATAATAACGACGATTACCATCTGGGTGATGTTCACGGAACCACTGTAAAGCTTCGTCTACGCGATCATCGAGTTGGTCATCGTCAATATTAACTTCAACTACCGGATGCCCTAGGGCTCTTAGGCAGTAGTCCATTAAATCGTCTCTAGTATTTGGTGACATTATTAGTTAATCCTCTAATTCAGAAAGTGCCTACCACCAAAATCGATGGTAGGCATTTCTTATTTATACATCTATTTATTAGTTAACAATTGTACCACTAATATCATAAATGTCGATACGGAAGTAAGCTGGAAGCTGTCCGCCTAGTTTCAAAGAATTATCTGCAGTAACAGCAGAAGTAACTTTAACACCAGGTTGAATTGCCGTTGCAGCTAAAGCACCTTGTGCAGCAGTAGCATAAGATGAAATTGCCGTTGTTGCAATATTACCTAAACCTAAGTTTGCTCTTGCTGTAGCAGCATTTGTTAGATCGCTTAAGTTTGAAGCCTTGGTCAACTTAGTACCAATAGAAGTGGTAACAGTTGACGCAAAGTTTGCATCATCACCTAATGCTGCAGCTAACTCGTTAAGAGTATTCAAAGTACCTGGCGCAGCGTCTACTAATGAAGCAACCGCACTATCAGTATAAGAATTTGCTGAAGTGATTGCAGCAGCTTGAGCCGCATTAGCTTTGGTCGTTGCATCTGTTGCAGCAGCGGTCTGAGCATTATTTGCTTTACTTGTTGCGTCAGCAGAAGCAGTAGAGATCGCTTCTCCTTTGGCAGTTGCAACTTGAGCGGTCGTAGCAAAAGAAGCAATTGCGGCAGGTTGTACTGCTGTATCTGCTTTAGCGCCTTGAGCTGCGGTTGCAAAAGTACTAGAAGCAACATATGCGGCAGAACCAATATCACCTGGCTGTACAGCAGTATCCGCTTTACCACCTTGTGCGGCAGTTGCAAACGTACTAGTATTAACGTACGCAGCAGTACCTAAATCAGCAGGTTGAATTGCTGATGCTGCCAAAGTACCTTGTGCTGATGTTGCGTAAGCAGTAGAAGAAGTAGTTGCAGCAGTACCTAGTCCTAAAGTAGTTCTAGCAGCGGCGGCACTTAAGTCATCTACTAATGTCAAGCCAAACGCGCTAACAGCAGAAGCATTTAACTTGGTCGCAATACTATTGGTAATAGTAGTTGAGAAGTTAGCATCATCGCCTAGTGCTGCAGCTAATTCATTTAATGTATCAAGTGCGCCTGGAGCAGCATCAATAACATTTGCTACTGCTGTAGTCACAAACGCCGTAGTTGCTACTTGAGTTGTACTTGTACCAGCTGTTGCCGTAGGAGCTGTTGGAGTTCCAGTCAACGCAGGCGATGCAAGTGGAGCTTTTGTATTCAACTGAGTTTGAATGTTGCTAGTAACACCATCAACATAATTCAATTCAGCAGTAGTAGCAGTAACACCATCAATTTTATTGATTTCTGCTGCTGTTGCTGTAATGCCAAGACCCGCTAGATTCTGTATTGCTGAATCAGCTTTAGTACCTTGTGCTGCTGTTGCAAACGTACCAGTATTAACGTACGCGGCAGTACCTAAATCAGCAGCTTGAATTGCCGTTGCAGCTAAAGCACCTTGTGCTGCTGTTGCAAAAGTACTAGAAGCAACATATGCAGCAGAACCTAGATCAGCAGGTTGAATTGCCGTTGCAGCTAAAGCACCTTGTGCAGCAGTAGCAAAAGCTGTAGCCTGATTACCATCAAGGGTATCAGCATCTAACCCAGAACCTGCACCATCAACAGTTTTAATAGCAGTTAGAATTTCGGCTGCTGTTTGATCTGCTGTTGCACCTGATTCAATGCCGTCTAACTTTGCACCGTCTACTGAAAGATCACGACCATCAACTGTTTCTGTACCAGAGAAAGTAATGTTACCAGACATTACTCCGCCAGATAATGGCAGTTTTGTTGCAATGCTATTAGTAACAGTAGTTGAGAAGTTAGCATCATCGCCTAGTGCTGCTGCCAATTCATTGAGTGTGTCTAATGAACCAGGGGCTGCTGATACAAGATTTGAAACCGCTGTACCAACCGCTGTACCAACAAACGCTGTAGTTGCCACTTGAGTTGTATTTGTACCAGCTGCAGCTGTAGGAGCTGTTGGTGTACCAGTAAATGCCGGTGAAGCTTTTGGAGCTTTTGTATTCAACTGTGTTTGAATGCTGCTAGTAACACCATCAGTGTAGTTTAATTCTGTTGCAGTTGATGTAATGCCAAGACCCGCTAGATTCTGTATTGCTGAATCAGCTTTGGTACCTTGAGCTGCGGTTGCAAAAGTACTAGAAGCAACATATGCAGCAGAACCTAGATCAGCAGGTTGAATTGCTGTATCTGCTGTAGCACCTTGAGCTGCGGTTGCAAACGTACCAGTATTAACGTACGCGGCAGTACCTAAATCAGCAGCTTGAATTGCTGTATCTGCTGTAGCACCTTGTGCAGCAGTAGCAAAAGTACTAGAAGCAACATATGCAGCTGTACCCAAATCTCCCGGCTGTGTTGCGGTATCGGCTTTAACACCTTGCGCTGCTGTTGCAAATGCAGAAGCATGATTACCATCTAACAAATCAGCATCAAGACCAGAAGTAGCTCCGTCAACTGTTTTGATTTTAGTTAAAACATCTGCTGCCGTGTAAGAAGCTGAAGGTAGTGCGGCATCAGCCTTAGTACCTTGTGCTGCTGTAGCATAAGCAGTAGAAGCAGTAGTTGCAGCAGTACCTAGACCTAAAGTAGTTCTAGCAGCTGCAGCGTTTGCGTCATCTATCAACGTCAAACCATACGTGCTAACAGCAGAAGCATTTAACTTGGTTGCAATGCTATTAGTAACAGTAGTTGAGAAACTTGCGTCATCGCCTAATGCAGCTGCCAACTCATTAAGAGTATCTAGAGCACCAGGAGCAGCATCTACTAATGCAGAAACTTTAGTATCTGTATAAGCTTTAGCTGCGTTAGCTTTAGTGGTTGCGTCCGTAGCTGCGGCGGCAATAGCTGCAGCTTGAGCAGCATCAGCTTTAGTCGTCGCATCGGTAGCGGCTGCGGCGATTGCAGCAGCTTGAGCTGCGTTAGCTTTAGTACTAGCATCTGTTGCTGCAGCAGAAATAGCGGCAGCCTGAGCAGCATCAGCTTTAGTTGTTGCATCGGTAGCGGCTGCAGCGATTGCTTGGGCTTTAGCAGAGTTAGTTTTAGTCGTTGCGTCTGCCGCAGCAGCAGTGATTGCATCAGCTTCAGCAGCATCTGCTTTAGTGGTCGCATCTAATGCAGCAGCAGCAATTGCTTGGGATTTAGCCGTCGCAACATCTGTTGTTTCTGCCATATTAGCAATAGCTGCCGGTTGTACAGCAGTATCTGCCAAAGCACCTTGAGCTGCGGTTGCAAACGTACCAGAAGATAGAGTTGCTGCAGTACCAAGACCGAGGTTAGCTCGTGCCAAACTTGCACTAGTAAGATCGCTCAAGTTGGCAGATTTAATTAATCTGTCTCCAATAGCAGTAGCAGTAGAAACAGCAAAATCTGCGTCATTACCTAATGCAGCAGAAAGCTCGGCTAAAGTATCCAAAGCACCTGGAGCAGCTGCTACTAATGCAGAAACTTTAGTATCTGTATAAGTCTTGGCGGTATTTAATGCATTAGTTGATTTAGTACTAGCATCTGTTGCTGCAGCAGCAATAGCGGCAGCCTGAGCGGTATTGGCCTTAGTTGTTGCATCAGCTGCGGCTGCAGATATTGCTTGCGCTTTAGCGTCTGCTACGTTACTAACTGTTGCCATACTGGCGATGGCTGCTGGTTGTACAGCAGTATCTGCTTTAGCACCTTGAGCCGCAGTTGCATAGTTAGCCAAAGTTGCTGGCTGTACCGCGGTATCTGCTTTAGCACCCTGAGCTGCTGTCGCACCACCGATATTTGCAAGAGCGGTAGGAGCATCATCAACATCAGACAAGTTTGAAGCTATACTTAGTTTAGTACCTACAGAAGTAGCAATAGTCGTAGCAAAGTTTGCATCGTCTCCCAATGCTGCTGCCAACTCATTAAGAGTATTTAGCGTTCCTGGGGCAGAGTCAACCAATCCTGCAACTTTAGTATCAGCATAAGACTTAGCGTTAGTTTCAGCGGCATTAGCTTTAGTTGTTGCATCTGCAGCAGCGGCAGAGATAGCTTCTGCTTTAGCTGTAGCGACATTAGTAGTTGTTGCCATACCAGCAATAGCGGCTGGCTGTACGGCAGTATCTGCTTTAGCACCCTGAGCTGCAGTAGCATAAGCGTCAGCATCAGTTGCTGCGGCTGTACCCAAATCTCCCGGTTGCGTTGCGGTATCGGCTTTAACACCTTGTGCCGCTGTAGCATAAGCTTCGACATTAGTTGCAGCTGCAGTACCCAAATCTCCTGGTTGTACCGCGGTATTTGCTTTAGCACCTTGCGCTGCAGTAGCATAAGATGTAGAAGCAGTAGTTGCCGCTGTACCAAGACCTAGGTTGGCTCGAGCAATTGACGGAGAAGCCAAATCACTTAAGTTGTTTGCTTTTGCTAATTTTTCAGCTAAACCTGTTGCAACACTAACAGAGAAGTTAGCGTCATCGCCCATTGCTGCGGCCAATTCATCCAGAGTATTCAATACTTCTGGTGCACCGGCTGCCAATGCCGTTACGGCATTTTGTACTGTCTGGTCAATTGCGTTTTGGTCTAGACCATTAGCAAAAGTTGCATCAATCATTGCCTGTACGGCAGTCTGATATGATGCCTGGTTTAATACGCCGGATCCGTCAACGATCTGTATACCGTTAACTAATACTTCACCAGCAACATCTAAACCATTCTGTATTCGAAATTTCTTTTCAGAACTCATTATGTTTTCCTTTAGTTTTTATGCAAAGTCAGGAGGGGCAAAATTGCACCCCCCCTGAATTTAATTTTTATGCATAATCAATGAATTACTTTATTACGCGTCAACGTAGGTAGAAGTAATAGTTACTTTCGTACCAGAAGTATTCGCAGTATAAGTTAATTCAATTGCACCCGTTCCACTGTTTACACGTACATCAGTATCACCCAAAACACCTGAACCAGTAAAGATTACACCGTACTCAGTGATGAATGCATTTGTACCGTTATGTACAACCAAACATTCACGAGTTTCAAACTCTAGACCGTCTGGTGATTCAATAGAGACAATGTACTTCGCTGAACGGTAAAGTTCTTTAGGGAAAGAAGAAACCGCAACTTCAACAGTACCAACTGTCTGCTGAGTACCCTGAACATATGCTTTAACGTTACCAGCAAGAGATTCATGAGTAACAGAACCAGCAGCAATAACTTGCATTGCGCCGACAGCGTGAGAGATGATTACCGCTTGTGAGCCAGCAGGAATTGCTTCGGTAAATACGATCTCTTGATTTTCGTTATCGAAGGTATAGTGAGTGTTTGGATCCTGAATAACACCACCAACGAATACCATTGCATCATCGATATTAGCAAAGAAAGTAATAGCGAACTGAGTCTGTACGCCATCACCGTCGATTACTTGACGATTTGGTTGTACGAATGATAACTGGTCTGGGTGAATAAATTCAAATCCAGATTCGTCAGCTTTAACCTGCATAACATAGCTAGCTTTACCTGTGTAGCTTGTTTCAGAAACGTCAACTAGTTCTAGAACAGATTTTCTAGTATCTACACTTACAACACCAGCTGCGTAGGATACTTTACCTTCGCCACCAACGTCATTAGTAGAGATTGCCGCTTGAGCAAGAGCATTGCTAAAGTACTTCTTGACACCTTCAGCAAGATTGTCTGTAGTAAACTGGCTGATATGTTGAGCAGCAAGACCTGTATCCAACTGACCTTTGTTAACTGCATCAGCAGCAACAACGCCGTTTGCAAGAGCAGATATTTTGTTGGATCCCATGTTAAGGATGCCAGACATAGTATCGCCAGCTTTAGCAACTTTACCGTCAATATTTGACTGGAGAGTAGTATCAGCAGCAGCACGTGCAGTAGCTTCAGCACTAACAGCAGCAACACGAGCAGTTACTTCGTTAGTAATTGCAGTTGCGTTAGTAGCAATAGCGGTTTGGTTAGACTGTACAAGACCAGTAATAGTACCGTCAGCAGATTGGAAAGCAGCAACGATTTCGGTCAATGAATCTAGAGCAGCAGAATCGGTATTAGCGATAATGTTGTTAATCAAACCTTCAAGTCTAGTTTCTTCACCTTGAGCGCGTGTAGATTCTGCAGTGATTGCAGTTGCGTTGGCAGTAACGTTAGTAGTTAGTACACCTTCAGCAGCAGTTGCACGAGTTACTTCAGCAGTAATTTGACCCTGCAAACCTGCGTCACCAGCAATACGAGCAGCAACTTCAGTAGCGAGGTTAGTAGTAAGAGTATTATCCGCTGCGATACGAGCAGTTTCTTCTGCCTTAAGAGCAACGTCTAACTTAGTTGCTTCGGAACGTACGCTTGTTGATCCGTTGAGGTAGTTTGTACCAGTACGTGCAATATATGTACCATCAGTATCAACACCAATAGCTGCTTGAGTAGCAGTCATTTCGGTCTCTACAGTTGTTACGCGTGTATCCAATGCGTTATCGGCAGAGGCACGAGCAGTAGCTTCAGTAGTGATTTGACCTTCTAGTACATCATCAGCAGCTTCACGTAGAGCAGCTTCAGCAGTAACCAAGCCATCAGCATAAGTCTTAGCATTAGCTTCAGCAGTGTTTGCTTTAGTAGTTGCGTCAGTTTTTGCTGCGTTTAGTGTAACAGCATCGGCAGCTGCGAAATCGCTACGGATTGAAGTATCAGCAGCAGTGAAATCAGCACGAATTGAAGTTTCTTCTGCAGTCGCACGTGAGGCCTCTTGAGTAATAGCAGATGCATTGGCAGTAATAGCAGATTCGGCAGTACTTACGCGGCCGGCAACAGCATTAGTATCGGTATGCAACTCATTTACGGCGGCAGACAAATTCTGCGCAATCGTATCAAGTATTGAAGCACCTACTTTAGTTTCTAGTGCACCAATGTCGCTTTCAGCAGTAGTCACACGACCAGCCAAAGTAACAGCTGCAGCTTCAACTGCATTCATTTCGGTTTCTAGAGTTAACGCACGTCCTTCAACGGCATTCATTTCGGTTTCTAGAGTACTAATTTTACCTTCGTTAGTAGTTAAACGTGAAGAGTTATTAGTAATAACAGCTTGAATATCACTATCTGCATCTTCGAAAGCAGTTACGATTTCTAGCAATGTGTCTAGACTTGCAGAAGAACCGTTGAGCATTGCATCAACACGGCTTTCAACAAGATCAAGATCTGTTTGAATCAAGGCGTCAGCAGCAGTACGAGCTGCAGTTTCGTCGCTAATAGCAGTACCAAGTGTAATATCTGCTGCAGATCGTGCGGCAGCTTCAGCGGTAATTGCACCAGCATTAATTGAAATAGCGCCAGTGTTTGTATTAACGTCAGTACGTAGACCAGCTTCAACAGCAGTTGCACGAGCAATTTCTTGTGCTAGACCAACACCGGCAGCAGAATCACCAGCAATACGAGCAACTTGTTCTGCAAGAAGATTAGCAGTTAGTTGGGTATCGGCAGCAGCACGTAAAGTAGCTTCGGCAGTAATATTACTCTGAAGAGTAGTATCAGCCGCGGCACGAGCAGTTTGCTCTGTTGCGATATCTGAAGTATTTGCATCGATATCGAACTCAGCAGTACCCATACGTCCTTCAAGTGAAGTAGCACGTAAAGACAATGCGGCATCACCAGAAACACGCAATGCAGCTTCAGCAGTATCAGCGGCAGCACGAGCAGCAGCTTCAACAGCAACGGCATCAGCAATACGGTCAGTTACTGTATTACCTGAAGTACCATCTACAGAAGCATCACCAATTAACAATGCATCCTGTGCGCCAGCAAAGGCTTTAGCAGCAGTTTCAGCTGCAGTTGCTTTAGTCGACGCGTCAACAGCAGCGGCCGCAGCAACAGCAAGATCAGCTGCAGTACGGTCGGTAACTTCTTGAGCCAAACCAGAAGTCAAGGTTGCATCAGCAGAAGCACGGGTAGAAGCTTCGGCTGTAATATTTGACTGAAGAGTAGTATCAGCAGATGCGCGAACACCAGCTTCAGCGCTAATTGCAACAGTGTTTGAAGAAATCAAAGCACTCATGTTTGTATCAGCAGCTTGGAAAGCAGCAACGATTTCAGTCAATGAGTCAAGCGCGGCTGAATCAGTGTTAGAAATAATGTTGCTAATTTGACTTTGCAATCCAGCTTCTACTGAAGTAGCACGGGTAACTTCATTAGAAACAGAAGTTTGAAGTGCAGTGATGTCACCATCATTAGAAGTGATCTGTGATTGTAAAGCAGCATCGCCAGAAACACGTAAAGTAGCTTCAGCAGCAACTTTAGCAGTTGCGTCGGCTTTAGCTGCAGTCAAAGTAGCAGCATCGCCAGAACTAATGCGAGCAGTAATAGTATTACCTGCAGTGCCATCTACAGACTGATCGCCGATCATTAGAACGTCTTGAGCTTCAGCATGAGCTTCAGCAGCAGTTTGTGCAGCAATAATATCTGCACCTAGTTCTGAACGAACTACGTTATCCGCAACAGCACGTGCTGTAATTTCAGCAGCAAGGTTAGATGCGTTTGCAGCTTCTGCCGCTTGTGCACGAGCAGTTTCGGCAGCAACAGAATTTTGCAATGCTAGAACTTCACCGTCGGTTGCAGCAATTTCAGCAGCAAGACCGGACTGTAATGTATCAATGTCACCTTCGTTAGTAGTAACGCGAGCTGCTAAAGTTACGTCTGCGGCAGTACGAGCTGCTGCTTCAGTACTAATAGCTGATTGCAATGTAGCATCGGCGGCTTGACGTGCTGTAGTTTCAGCAGAAATTGCGCTAGCGTTAGCAGTCTCAGCAGCAACGGCGCGTGTAACTTCACTAGAAATTGCCGTTGAGTTTGCAATAACAGAAGCAGACAATGCGTTATCGGCGTTCTGGAAAGCAGCAACGATTTCAGTCAATGAGTCAAGTGCAGCAGAATCTACGTTACTAAGAACGTTATCGATACGAGCCGTGATAGCAAGATCAGCAGCTAAGAAAGCAGCTTCAATTGAATTTTCACGGTTAGTTGCACGAGTTACTTCTGTGCTAAGTGATGATTGCAACGCAGTATCAGCGGCAGCGCGAGCAGCAGCTTCAGCAGAAATTGCACTAGCATTAGCAACTTCTGCGGCGGTTGCGCGAGCAGTTTCAGTTGCAACAGCAGCTGCAATATCACCAGCAACAGCAGTACGTGCCTTTAGATCGGTAAAGTATAAAGCTGATGCGTGTTCCGCTAGATCAGCAGTAGTCCAACTGCCTACTAAACCTTGCGAAGAGACTTTCTTAAGTTGTTGAGTATCGTTATCGAATACTAGGAAATAGTCAAGTTGTGCTACACTAGCTAGCGCTACCTGACCGTCAATTGCTGATGTAGAAAGTTTGGTGCTAATAACTGCCTGATTAGCTAAAGCACCGGATTTAATTTGCCTAAATGCCATTAGGATATTTCTCCATGGGGGTTTTAAAATGCTAAACTATGAATATAGTCTAGCGGAATTTAATATAGATATCCATCCCTAGAGATGGAATTTCAGTAAAAATTAAAGTATCACCTTGAACATCGTATACTTCGCCTGGACGCTGTAACACGTTTTCGACATATACATCAATTAAGTCAGATCTTGCTGGGGTACCATTTAAAGTAAATTCAACAGTATTACCGTCACCAATAAAGCTTTGAGATTCCGGAGTTTGACTATCCGCAGTATCAAAGGTAACAGAAAACATATCTGCTTCCTGGTTAGTATCACCTAATTGGGTGGCGTTATTATTTGCTAAGTTGAATAAACTTTCAGCAATGACTCGGTTAAAAGATTTGTTATTGATCATGGCAAAAACTCATATGGTTTTAAATCGATTTAAAACAATACAGAATATTGTCTACCACTATTTATACATTTTAAATAGTTATAGAATGCCGAACTGACGTAAATTCATAAGAATTTGTCGAGGTAGGTGTAATTGATAAAACAATATCAGTACCAACGATGGCAGCACTAATTGTTCCTTCTGATGTTAGTCCAGTAAAAAGTTCACCAAAATTCGTAGTATATACTGAAAGATTATCATGGACTAGTAATACTTCATTTGTCTGGAACCGCTGACTTGAAATATTTGACATTTGTATAGTAAATCTTGATGATCTAAAGTCAGAAATTGGAATTATGTCAACCACGACTGGGCTTAATGAACCTGACGTTAATACTCTGTTTGTTTTAACGTGATAATTTTGTATTTGTATTTCTTTATGGAATATTGTTTTATCTTGCGCAAATGTAACAATATCTGAGTCATGATGTTGTACTACAATATCGCCAATACCATATTGGTTGATATTAGTATTGTTACCATCATGAGATATAATAGTATCATAACCAGTACCAAACATCAGGCGTACATTATCTTGTAAACCTATATCATTAGCAACAGTTGTTGTTCCAGCAACATATGCAGCAAATTGCACAGTATATCCAGCAAGCAACGGAATAGTAAATGTTACACTAGTTCCATCAGTAGCTGTATAGTCAATGCCGTTTGTAAGCAAAATACCGTTAAGAAATATTAATAATTTCATATCGGTATCGTATGCCAAAGTATTACCGAATATATCTAGACCGCTAAAAACGGTTTGTCCTTCAGTAACTAAAAACTCAAACGTATCAAACGTTCCGCCGGCACCGCCAAATCCACCGCCAAGTTCAATAATTGATTCTATGCCAGCAAAATCCTTTTTAAGGAACATTTTGCCGTCTGCGGTATTGATTGCTACTTCGCCTAACGTTAATTCTTGCTCAGTAGGAACGTCACCTGAGGTGTTATACGTTTTAAATGTTAGTGCGACATTGTTACCGTTAATGGCCGAAACTGTCACATGACCAGAATTTACATTAAACTGATCAGAATCAAATGACGCAACACCAGTATTTGATGTCGATGCTAACTCGGCAGATATGGTATATCCATTACCAGAATCATTATATGATACATCTAAACCGTCGCCAGCAATAAGCAAACTAGCAACTTTATCATCAATTACTTCAGCAATTGATTCGCCATTAATAGTAAACGGACCGGCGACATTTAAACCAGTATTTGTTGTTAGCCTGTCAGTATTTGCATCATAAGTGATAGATACATTCGCACCATCAATAATAATACCGGCGCCATCGGCTGCAGCAGCATCAACTGCTCCACTTGCCAATGTTAAGGTAAGATCATTAACTGAAACTGAAGTAGAATTAATAGTAGTTTGCGTGCCTTGTACTACAAGGTTACCACGTACTATTACTGTACCACCATCATCTTCGGTAGGCGCAGGATCAAGAATTAATGTATTAGACGAATCAATCGTTTTAATAGTATTGCCGTCGATAACAATATTATCAACTGCTAAACTTTCTAAACCAATAACATTCTTGCTTAAAGCATAATCAACAGTATTTGTATCTGTATCAAATGTAGCAACTATATTATCCGATCCAGTAAACGTTAGATCAGAGTCTAGTAAAGAAATACTTTTACCGTTAACTTGTATCTCGGTCGAGATATTTGATGTTGTTACATCGGTAATACGACCAAAAGAGTCAACAGTAATATTAGGAATTTGTGACTGTGTGCCATATGTACCAGCAACAACACCAGATGATGTTAGGCCATATGTAACAGTATTGGTTGATGAATCTAATTGGGCTGATAAACCACTGTCAGCGGCAAACGTGAGAGGTATTTCGGCCGGAGTAAAGGTCTTAGATTCAGAACCAGCGGCAACCGTAAATACAGCATTTGCTGCGATGCCATCGGCATATTCTTTTGTTACCGCATCCTTGGCATCAATCGGAGTGCCAAGATTAGTGATTCTACTATCGGATACATTAATATTGCCAGCTGCGGCTAATACTATGTCACCAATAGCAGTAGAGAGTGTATTTTCGTTAAACTGAAATGTACCGACATTAAATCGATTAATCCAGCCATTCGAATCGACTATAAGAGCCGTATTAGCGGTTAACGTACCAAATGGCGCGAATTCGCCACCTAATAGATCGGTATAATACTTACCGCCGATAACCGTATGGTTAACTGCATTACCGGCAACTTCGCTGCCGGTACCGATATAGAGTTTATTACCACCAGCACCAGAATAATATGAATACGCTAATTCACCGTTTGCCAGTATACTTGGGTTACCGGAAGTACTAGATCGTTTTATTCTGAATAGTGGAAGATTTGGATTAACAGCCATTAGTAAAACCCACCATCAAATTCTTGTTGGTTAAGTAATAACACTGGCTCCCATTTGGAAGTAGCGGTATTATATACTAATACTGAACCATTTTCAATGCCTACCAAAGTAACATCGCTGAGTTGTGCCATTGAACTAGCACCACCAGCTCCATTTGCATTTACCGCGTGTACTGGTCGGCCTAACGTTACTTTTTTAACGATAGTATTTTGACTGGTCGTTACCTTAGCAATGACCCGTTTTGTAGTACCCCTTGAAGCAACGCGAAAAGCCACAGATTACCTCGTTACTGATGGATTAACAGTAATTTTACCTTCTAAAATACGTTCAATCATTGTAACGCCGGCGCTGTCCTGATACGACAATTCAACGTCATATACGTAACGACCACGGCTGGAAAGACTATCTGTCTGTGTATTGGATAAAGAAATAACTACAATACCGCTAGTAGGCGGTGCTGCAATTATTGAAGTGAAATCTAACGTGTCGGCACTGTCGCTACTATAGTTGCGTTTTAATTTAGCCGCAACTGAATGTCCTGTTAGATTTTTTACTGAACCATCGACGTTAACTAGCTCTATTTCTAAAGCAATATCAGCGCCTTGGTCAATCTTAAAATCTTCATATGTTGCCATATTACCGTTTTCCCAATCTTATGTATCAAAAACTCTTAATACTATTTATATGAAAATGAAACTAAGAAAACGGTAATATCTCTATTACTTATTCTGCAGAGGAAATATCCGCAATTACCATCTCACGAAATTCTTCTGAAGCCTGCGCAGTACTAAATGTATATGATACAGTGCATCTCCAGTTATCAGTTTCTGCTGCATGATATAACAATTTGTCTTGTTCGCCATAATGGCCAAAATAAGCTGCTTTACATGTCCATGCGCCGGCAGCATCTTCACATATAATTTCTTCTTTAGTAACCGGGTGAATGTATTTGAAACAACCTTCACCAAATTCAGACCACGTGAAAATCAAATTAAAAGCTGCAGCATTAGCATTGTTATGCCAAGAAATAAAACCGCCTGGAGGATAAATTGCACATAAAGCATTATTTCGAACCGATAAAAAATTCATCATTTTATCGTTAAGAGTCGCCAGATGCATAGTGAAATCACGCTTGAACACAGGATCAGCATCTGGTTCAAATATCTGGTGATGTCTTTCGCCGAGCTTCAAGTTATAACCTACTAACTGCTCTGGGAAACCATCGTGTTTAGTTCCCATCAAAAGAATTTCTTCTTTATGTTTATCACCGGCATAGTACTTACGCTGTCTAGCGTGTTCTTTGGCGCTACAGTGGACATTCTCAGCAAATCCTTGCCACGTATGCAATTTGGCATACTCGTTAAGAATCTCTAATAATTCTGGATTATTAATAGGAACGTGTTTTAAATATTCGTCGTTAAGCTGTGTCATACGATTGGTTTATCCTTATTTAGGCCAGCAGAGAAGTGTCTAATGATAACTTCACCTTCTGGTCGGGTTCTCGCCCAATTTAGTGCGTTATAGTAATTCCATCTTAGATCGTCATCAAAAATTCCGATCTTAAGATCTTTATACTTAGGTTCTTTTTCAGTTAACCACCATAATGAGAATTGGTCCCACGACTTAAGGCTATCAGCATAACCTTTTGGCCACCATTCACCGTCCATTTGACGTCTGGTTAAATCCCACCAATCAGCCATAAATTCACGGATAATTGGTTTTCGCATATCATATAAACAAACTGCCCCACACAATCTAAACTTGGCAGGACCTTCTGGGGTGCTAAAATCTCGTTCAGCGTAAATATAACTACGCTCATCGGTTAATTCAGACCATACCATATCATGATCTTTAAGTTCATCCCAGACCTTTCTAATATCTTCGTGCTCAACTTCCATATCAGCATCGATATACATTGCGATGTCATAAGGTACTTTTGCCATACCAAAAAGTTTTGCGCGATAATGATCATCACAAAAAATAACATCATCAGCAATCTCTTCGCGACCGTCTAGAAACCTTTCTTCAGTTACCAAACAAATCTTGGCATCTTCATAGTAATCTCTAATAGATTCGCATAGATTAATTGCATACAAATAAAAATTATGATTTTTGGAGGCAACAACCACAAAACCTTTAGTAGGCTCACTCATCAGTAGATTCTACCTTTTCAGCTTCAGCAATAGCCATAGCATCTTGTAAAATCATGATAGACCACATATCAACTTCGATTCTGGACTTAGCACGACGCAATTTTGCTTTAAGAGCACGGTTTTTAGAATTTTTAATTTCATCAACTTCAAAAGCTTCAAGCTTGTAGTTGAAAAGTTTTTCTAATTTTCGTGCTTTTTGATGCTCCAAATCACGTTGGGCTTCTTCTTCCTTTTGTGCTGCTTTACGTACAACTCGATCTGTTGTTTCTTTATCGATAGTTTCTTCGCCAAGCGCATTAACTACTTCTTCAAAGTCCGGATTCGGTTTACCTTCTTTATCGTGGCGTTTAAGTAGCATTACCTGTCTGGTAGTTCTACCTACGTCATCTTCAATTTCCAAGATACAATTTAATTGATCTTTGGCTTCAGTTTCCCAAAACGCATTATTCATCCATCGCTTATAACTCATTTACATCTTCTCCAAAGGGGGGTTTCAATCAATTCAAGGTTTTATAATGTATATATTATTTTAATAAAGTGGCTCCCGGAAGAGCCACGATATTATTTTCTTTATGCCAATCGCACATATAACGTATAAGTTTCAACAGGCGTTGATGATGATTGAATAGTAAGACCAGTATAGTTACCGATAAAACTACGTGAGTAGTTACCGATAAAGGTCCTAGAATAATCACCAGCAAAGTTTCTACTATAATTACCGGTAAAATCGCCAGCAAAAGTAATAGAACTATTTCTTGTTGATACTGAAGTATATGAACTAGTTCTTACTCTAGTATAACTTGACTGTCGTGTTCTAGTGAAAACATTTGTAGAATTTCTAGTATACGTACCAGCAAAGCCTCTAGTATATACGCCGGTATAAACGGCACTGTAAGTAGAAGTTCTTGTTCTAGCATACGTACCAGCAAAATCCCGTGAATAGTTACCAATAAAGTCACGTGAATAGTTGCCTATATAGTTACCAGTATAGGTTGATACTCTTTCACGTACATAGTTACCTTCGAATGAACGAGTGTAGTTACCTATATATGTGTTGTTAAACGTGGTAGTATACGCACCAGCATATTCACCAGCAAAGTTACGAGTATAGTTACCGATAAAGGTAGTAGCAAAGTCTCTGGCATAGTTACCTATAAAGTCACGGGTATAGTTACCAGTGAAAGTAGTATTATACGTACCAGTGTATTCACCAGCAAAGTCACGAGTATACGTACCAGTGTATTCACCAGCAAAGTCACGTGCATAGTTACCTGCATATTCACCAGCAAATGTTCTTGAATAATTACCTATGTAGTTACCTATAAAGCTGCGAGCATAGTTACCAACATATTCACCAGCAAAGCTGCGAGCATAGTTACCAACATATTCACCAGCAAAGTTACGTGCATAGTTGCCTGCGTATTCACCAGCAAAGGCACGGGCATAGTTACCTGCGTACTCACCAATAAAGTTTCTAGTATACGTACCAGCATATTCACCAATAAAGTTTCTAGTATACGTACCAGCATATTCACCGATAAAGTCACGAGTATACGTACCAGCATATTCACCGATAAAGTCACGGGCATAGTTACCTGCGTACTCACCAATAAAGTTTCTAGTATACGTACCAGCATATTCACCGATAAAGTCACGAGTATAGTTGCCTACGTAGTTACCAATAAAGGTATTAGCATAGTCGCCAACATAGTTACCAGTAAAGTTGCGAGCATATTCGCCAGCAAAGTTACGGCTATAGTTACCGATAAAGTCACCAGCAAAGTTAGTTAACTGATCTCTTGCATAAGCACTAGTACGGGTACGGGCATATGTTGAATAACGGACTCGAGAATAAGCAGAGGCACGAGTTCTAGTACTAGTACGTGTATATAAACCAGTATAGTTACCTACGTAATCGCCAGCAAAGCCTCTTGTATAGTCACCTACGAAGTTACCAGCATAATCACGGGCATAGTTGCCTACGAAGTTACCTGCATAGTCAGTAATACGAGTACGAGCATAGTTGCCTACGAAGTCACCAACGTAATCACCAACGTAGTTGCCTACGAAGTTGCCGACGTAATCAGTAATACGAGTGCGCGAATATTGACCAATAAAGTTTCGGGCATAAAATCCAGCGTATTCGCCTACAAAATCACCAATGTAATCAGTAACACGAGTGCGACCATAGTTACCTACGAAGTCACCGACATAGTTGCCTACGTAGTTACCTACGAAGTCGCCGACATAGTTGGTAACTCGAGTTCTAGCATAGTAACCAACGTATTCACCGACGTATGCCGTATTTCCAGCATAAGCAGATGTGCGTGTATAGTCAGTAATACGAGTTCTAGCATAAGCACCAGCAAAATTACCAGTAAAGGTTAGGTTGCGTGCATAATAGAATGTAGAACCACGCGTACGCGTATAGTTACTTGTTGTAGCATAAGCAGTTACACGATCTCTTGTGTAATCTAATGTGGCAGCTCTGTTTCTAGTATAATAGAGCGTGCCAGCTACGGCTCTAGTATAATCAACTAATACCCCGCGGGCTCTAGTGTAATATACAGTGGTACCCTGATATACAGTACGGGTATAATCAGAAACTGTAGTAGATACACGGCTATAGTTACCTAGGAACGGAGTTGGTTCACCAGCAATAACTCTAGAATATAACTT
>OBMK010000219.1_pt1 | contig 56351 bp, 61 predicted proteins | sample 1539081 | NCBI WGS metagenome assembly OBMK01 (sample SAMEA3355528, study PRJEB22509) | marine metagenome | biome: marine; feature: river plume; material: water | place: USA | collected 2010-08-07 | depth 0.5 m | reverse complement strand
TTTCAACTTACACTGGTCAATTCATTACTGTTACTGGTATTCCTAGTTCCGGTAAGAGCGATTTCGTCGATCAAATGGTTGTCGGATATAATAATAACTATGGATGGAAAACAGCGTTTGCGTCGCCAGAAAATCAACCGACTTATTTACACGCTCATAAGTTAATGCGTAAGCATTGGCAAGGTATGCCAACAGCTGCAGATATTAACTCTGAGAAATGGAATCAAGTAGCAGATCACTGTAATACTAACTACTTTCATATTGATATGGAACGCTATACGCTAGAATCTGTATTACGTAAAGGCGCAGAGCTTGTAAAGCGTAAAGGTATTAAATGCTTAGTTATTGATCCATTTAACAAGGTTAGAGACGTTGACTGTAAGACTGAAGACGTTAATCGTTATACTATGGAGTACTTGACTAAGATAGAAATCTTTGCTAAAAAGTATGACGTATTAGTATTTATAGTTGCTCACCCAACTAAAATGTATAAAACACAAGACGGCAAGATTGAAGAGCCTACTATGTATAACATTAAAGGTGGTGGCGAATGGTACGATGCATCATACCACGGTATACTAGTTCACAGAGATTACGAGCAAAAAACAGTTAAAGCTAAGGTCTTAAAGGTTAAGTTTCAAAACCTCGGTGAAAACGGAGCAGAAGCACATTTTAAATGGGAACCAAAGTCTGGTTGCTTTATACCTCATGAACAGATTAACTTACAAGGAGAAAAAATGCCTTGGGAATAAAGAAAATAAACATGGGCTATTATATGCCTACCGCAGAAGACTTCAAGCACATGAAATGGTGTTTAGCTAATAATATAAAAATATCACCATTTGCTCATAGTACTTTTGAATGGCATATAGACATAGAAATAAACGGAAAAATAAACACATCCCCACAAGTTTTTAAAAAAACTGAAATATGGGAGAAAATTCACAACTATTATAAATATTATTATGATAAACACAAGATTTAAAAATGCTAATGAAGCATATGAGTTTTTATTAGATCAAACCATACAGCACGGTGAAGATTTTGATGATACTAAAGCTTTATTTAACTGCGGTTTTTATATTATGAATCCACAAGAGAATCATATCACAAACAAAGAACGTAAATGGAGTTTAAAGTATGCGGAAGCTGAATGGCAATGGTATCTATCAGGCGATCCAAGCATTAGTAAGCTAGGAGAACTATATGGTAAGATACCTCCAATATGGGAAAAGATGGCTGACAGCTTAGGTAATGTAAGATCTAATTATGGTTGGCAATGGAAACGTAATGCTCAAATAGATTATGTTACAGCTAAGCTTAAGACAAACCCTAAGACTAGACACGCGGCAATAAGTATATTTGATGGCAAAGAATTTGATACATATCGTAACGACACACCGTGTACATACGCGGTTCAGTTTACAATAATTAATAATGAGCTTTGTATGTCTGTCTATATGCGTTCTAACGACATCTGGTACGGTTTCTGTAATGATCAGTATCAATTTTCATCATTACAAAAAATGATTGCAGACAGGCTGTCTATTGAAATAGGTTGGTATTACCACCACGCACATAACATGCATTTGTACAACAATAAACTTTAAAAAATATGTATTATTTATATCATATACCAGGTAAAAAGATAGGTGTTACACGTAATCTTAATACCAGAGTAACCCTTATACAAGGATATAAGGAGAATGAGTATGAAGTTCTTGAACAGTCAGACGATATAGATTATATATCAGACCGTGAAATAGAACTTCAAAAGTCTTACGGCTATAAGCAAGATCTTCATAAATACAATAAATTAAAACCAATATTAAATAAAATGAAAATAAACTCAACAGACCAAACAACAACATTTCCTTATCCCATAAACAAGCTTAAAGGCAACTTAATGGATAATCTAGGGTTTAAATGGAAAACAAATTTAGGAGAATTTGAATTAACAAATGTAACAATAGCGTGGGTTTTAGCTAATGCCAAGTCATCTATGTTTAATAATGAAAGATGTTTTATATACAATAAAGCTTTTTATGAATCTTTTTTAAATCCAAAGCATACGCCTTGTTCTGATCCTGAAATTTCAAGGTTTAACTTAATAAGAGACTGGGCTAAACAAAGAGGTATAGTAGATAAAGGTAATTCTCACACTCAGTACGTTAAGTTAATGGAAGAAGCTGGCGAGCTAGCAGAGGCTTTATTGAAAAAAGACAGAAAAGAAACATATGATGCTATTGGTGATATGATAGTTGTTTTAACAAATTTAGCAACTTTAGAAGATATGAAGATAGAAGATTGCATTGATTATGCGTACAACGAAATAGCTAGTAGAAAAGGTAAGATGATTAATGGAACATTTGTAAAAAACACACTTTAATGAAAATAAAAACAGAAGACAAGATAGTGCAAGATGTACTAATGAAGATGGATCAACGTAGTTTAATAGGCCAAAAAAAATATGGTGCAACTATGATGCAAGAGATTGAAGGTCAGAAAAAAGATCTAGGTAGATTTATTGTTGATGTTCAAGAAGAGCTAATGGATGCAATACTATATCTTGAATCAGCTAGACATTGCCTACAAGACGAAATTGAAGAAGCTATGTTAGCTAGAATTAATATTATAGGTCAAAACGGTAACACTGGAGAGCATTATGAAAAAGAAAACTTATAAAAGAAAAAAAGGACCAGTTCAGTCAAAGAAGATATCATATGATAATATCAACTTTGCCTCTGGGCTTGAGCGTTATATGTATATGGCTTTAAGAAAGGCTAAGATAACATCTTTATATGAAGGTCAAACTTTTGAGTTGTCAGAAGCCTTTGAATTTCCTTTTGAATCATATGAAAGGTGTGGTAATGGTAAAGGTGAATACAAAAATAGAGGTAATAAAAAAATACTTAATATAAAATATACACCAGACTTTGTAGGTAAGGGTTTTATAATCGAAACTAAGGGTAGAGCTAATGAATCATTTCCACTTAGATGGAAACTATTTAAAAAGCTTATAACAGAAAGAAGATTAGGACCACTTACATTATATAAACCACAAAATCACAAGGAATGCGACGAAACAGTAAGATTAATCCTGGAGAAGCTAAAAGAATAGCTAGAAAAATGTATAGTGAGCGCCAAATAGATAAATGGTGTAAGTGGAGCTGGGAAATTAGAGGTAAAATAAAATACAAAGAATTAGTAGAACAACAAAACAAATATAACTTAAAAGTATATGGATAAAAATAAAAAAAACTGGAGCCTAAGCGTAGGGTTTTATCCTGGTATATTAGCAGGTATGAGAACGTATGACGAGCCTGATCAAGTAACTTACGTTATTTATATACCGTTTGTAGATATAGCCTTAGAAGTGTTTAAATAATGCAGCAAGATGTAGAAACACAGTTTCATACGATAGACTTGTTTATACGGTCTATATTGGACGACATGCGTAAAGTATCAATGTCTACAAAAAAGGCTGATACAATGGCTTATATTGAAGCCTGGAGGACTGAATTAACAACTATACAACACATAATGGATATATAATGGGATTATTTGACGAAAGAATAGCGTACAAACCTTTTGAGTACCCAGAGTACTATACAGAAGGTTGGCTAAAACAAGCTCAAGCGTTTTGGCTACACACTGAAATCTCAATGCAGAGCGATATAAAAGATTGGAATGAAAAACTTACAGAAAAAGAAAAGCACCTCGTTGGGAACATACTTCTTGGATTCGCGCAAACCGAGTGCGCTGTATCAGACTATTGGACCCAGAAAGTCGTATCGTGGTTTCCTAAACACGAAATCCGCCAGATGGCAATGATGTTTGGATCACAAGAAACAATTCACGCTGTTGCTTACAGCTATTTAAACGAAACATTAAAATTAGAAGACTATGAAGCATTTTTACACGAACCTGCAACAGCTAGACGTTTTGATAACTTGGTTGCTTATGACGGTACTAGCAGTGTTGGCATCGGTACAAGCTTGGCTATATTTTCCGCTTTCGCAGAGGGTGTTAGTTTATATAGTGCTTTCGCTGTGTTATATAGTTTTCAATTACGTAATTTACTCAAAGGAATTGGTCAGCAAATGAAATGGTCAGTGAGAGATGAATCGTTACATAGTAAAATGGGGTGTAAACTATTCCGTGATATGTGTAGTGAAGATAATCAATTACTGCACTTATGTCGAGAAGATATAATAAAAGCTGCTGAAACAATGATTAAGCTAGAAGTTAGCTATATTGATAAGATGTTTGAAATGGGTGACATTGAAGGCATTGCAGCAAATGATTTAAAACACTTTATAAAAAAGAGAACAAATGAAAAACTTGTTGAATTGGGTTACGTTGACTTGGGGTCGTATTTTGCTTATGACTCCAAAGCAGCGAGCAATCTTGATTGGTTCTATCATCTTACCGGCGGGGTCACTCATACTGATTTTTTCGCGACTAGGCCGACTGATTACTCAAAAGCTGGGGAAGGCGAAGACTTTGAAGACATATGGTAGTATAGGATTAACTAAAAAAGAATTAAAAGAAGATTTAGAATGATCTATATAAAAGACAATTTTTTACCTAATAATCTATATAAAGAACTATTGAACTATAGTGATAAATTTAATGAGGTTAAAACACCAGGTAAGTCTTTTTGGGTAAAAAAACTACCCAATGAATTTATTGAATATATAACAGGTAGATTAGAAGAATTAGAAGGAAATAAAATTAAAAATATATTAGCGTTTTTACGTGAAGCAAAAGAAGGTCAAGACAACGACTGGCGTATACACAATGATTCTATAATAGAAGGTCAACAGCCTGATAGAGCAATTGTACTTTACATAAAAGGAAATGAGCAAAAGCTAAATGGAACTGCGTTTTGGGAACATGAAAATTATGGACATACTTATATTAAATCAAATGATAAAGAATTTGATCGTATGTTAAAAGAAGATGCAAATGACAAGTCTAAATGGAAATTAAATTCTGTTGTAGGTTACAAGGATAATAGGCTATTGTCATACCCTGGAGAGTATTTTCACAGTAAATATCCTAATGAATATAAAGATCAAAGAATAGTATTAGTAATGTTTTATAAAACAATTGAAAATGAAAGGACAAAAACAAAGTAGAACAGATTTATTAGAAAAAACAATAAATGCTCAAAACAGAATAGTTGAACATTTATTAAATGAGCTAAGCAACGTGAGGGATTTAGCTATTGGAACTTTAGAAACATTAAAACTAATACCTGGTTATGAAAAAGCTATTGAGCAAATTAAACAAAGTATTGAGCAAGAATCTAGTAAGACAGAAAAAGTTAAGTCCTTGGAAAAGATTAGCGACTAGATCAGGTTACATGGGTGCAGGTTTTTTAATAGCTGCGCAGTGGACATTAGAACCTAAGCTTTATATTTTAGGTTTTATATGCGTAATGATTCAAACAGCTTCTAGAAAACAATGGAATCTAGTTGCTTTAAATTTAAACGGGCTTATTGCCTGGACAAAACATTTTATAGGATAAAATATGTGGAACAATGAGTGGAAAAAAGGAGAAGATTACCCTAAATGGGGAGACACAGACGTGTACAAAAAAACTATTGCCGGGGGATATTTATTTAACGGAGAGTCTCCTAAGGAGGCCTATCAGCGAGTATCAAAAACAGTTGCTAGAAGATTATATAAACCAGAGCTCGCAGAGACTTTTTTTGAGTATATTTGGAATGGTTGGCTGTGTCTTGCTAGTCCTGTTCTTAGTAACACTGGGACTGACAGGGGTCTTCCTATCAGTTGCTTTGGCATAGATGTAGCTGATAGTATACAAGACATAGGAAGTAAAAACTTAGAAATGATGCTACTCGCTAAGCACGGCGGTGGAGTTGGTATCGGTATTAATCAAATAAGACCCGCTGGCGCAAAAATTACAGGAAATGGAACATCAGACGGAGTCGTACCCTTTTGCAAAATATATGACTCAACAATACTTGCCACAAATCAAGGATCAGTTAGACGAGGAGCTGCTTCAGTTAATATCAACATCGATCACGACGACTTTGGGGAATGGCTTGAAATTAGAGAACCTAAAGGGGATGTCAACAGACAGTCACTTAACTTACATCAATGTGCAATTGTGGGCGATAAGTTTATGCGTAAACTTGAACAAGGAGATGCGGACGCAAGGTCTAGATGGAGTAAACTACTTAGAAAGCGAAAAGCAACTGGAGAACCGTATATTATGTTTAAAGGAAATGTTAACAAAGCAAATCCAAAAGCATATAAAGAAAACGGATTAAAAGTACATATGACAAACATATGTTCAGAAATTGCATTACACACCGATGAGAATCACAGCTTCGTCTGTTGCTTATCATCATTAAACTTAGCAAAATATGACGAATGGAAAGACACTAATCTTATTTATGACGCCACTTTCTTTCTTGACGGTGTTATGGAAGAATTTATTCAAAGGGCGAAAGGATTACGCGGATTCGAGAATTCTGTACGATCTGCACAAAAAGGGCGTGCACTCGGTTTGGGTGTCCTCGGATGGCATACATATCTCCAGGAAAAGGGTATTCCTTTCGAAGGTTTATTATCTCAGTTTGAGACTAGGAAAATATTTTCCCAGATTAAAATCGAAAGTGAAAGAGCTTCCATGGCTCTTGCTGAGACTTATGGTGAGCCTCTTTGGTGTGTTGGCACTGGTTATCGCAATACTCATCTGCGCGCCGTTGCTCCCACTGTATCTAATAGCAAACTCTCAGGAAACGTATCCGCGGGTATAGAACCTTGGGCTGCTAATGTATTTACTGAACAATCAGCTAAAGGTACATTTATTAGAAAAAACCCTACGCTAGTTAAATTATTAAGAAAACATAAACTAAACAATGAAGAGATTTGGAGTAAGATCTTGGCTGACGGAGGTTCGGTTCAAGATATCAGTGAGCTTGATACTATTACTATGGGTCATGATGTCCCAGTTAAGGAGGTTTTTAAAACTTTTAAGGAGATTAATCAACTAGAATTAGTTAATCAAGCTGGACTGAGACAGCAATATGTAGATCAGTCAGTTAGTTTAAACTTAGCTTTTCCCTCTGAAGCAACACCTAAGTGGCTTAATAAAGTTCACTTTGAAGCTTGGAAGAAAGGTGTTAAAACCTTGTACTACACTCGAACAGAAAGCGTCTTACGAGGCGATATTGCAGCCACAGCAATGAATGAAGATTGTTTGGCGTGTGATGGTTAAAATCAAAAAAGGGCTCTCGTTATGAGGGCCCTTTCTTTTTTAGGAACTTTAGGTATGGTACGCCTATTTTATTTTGTTCCTTATTTACATTTGATCTTTACCTACTTTACCTCCTTTGTAACCCATATAAGCTTTTTTAGCTGTATTATAAAGTGGTTTAAATTTTTTACCAGCTTTTAAAGCAGCAGACGCAGGATCTCCTTGTAATAAATCAGCAAGGGTTTGTCCAGCTAAAAGCGCTCCACTACCTAGCGCAGCAATTTGACTAGCTGTGTTAAATTCACTTCCACTTTCTAGTGCTTTTTGAGTTTCTAAATCATTAGAATCTTTGGCCCTTGCAAGACTAGTTAAACTTCCGTAGACTCCATCTCTATCTCCTTCATCGCTCATTCCAAACGAATTTCGTATTCCTCCCCTTGTTTGATTAACTAAAGCTCTAGTTCCACTAAAAGGATTACTAAGCAGTGTACCTATTTGTTCAATAGCGCTTTTGTTTTCAGTAGGCATTGAGATAGTTTCGTTACTACGATCTATTGGTTGTATACCGCTAGAAGCAGCTCTTTCAGCTAGCATTTGTTGCATTTCTTGTACATTACTTCGCAAACTACCTTTGCTGGTGTCTGTTTTTACAACGCCAAGATCTATATCTTCACCACCTTGCATTAACTGACCTTGATCAAACTGTGTTTGAAAATCTTCATCTGAAAGTCTATCGTTACTTGTGTCTGGACTTGTTCTTCTTGTGATTAATTCTTCGTCTTCCATTTTTTTTTATTTTGATCTATATTTTCCATCTGGAAGATATTTAACTATTTTATCTATTGTTTTATTTTTGCTATCATCCATATTGCTGTTTCCAATAGCGCCAACAATAGAACCAGCATAATTGTTAGTTAAATCTTCAACTCCTTCTATTAAAGTATCTTTCAGTGTACTACTCCCGCTTTTAACTGCTGAATAACCGGCTTTTACTTCGTGAGCAGCACCTAAAACGTTAGCTCCGAAAGCAGCTAAGCCTCTACCCATTATAGAATTACCTAAACCAAATGGTAATTTATTACGTAGGCTCTCTGTGGTATACTGAGACGTTGTAGCGTGTCTAGGAGCGTCATCATTAGCATCATCTCCATTATATCTAGTGCTTATATTTGCTATAGCTTTTTTCTTAGGATTACCTAGCTCGTAAGCAATTTTAGACTCTATAGTACCAGGTGCTTTTTTTATTTGTTTAAGTTTTTTGTAAGGATCTGGCATGGTTATTTTTTTGTTTTTCTACCTGATCTAGCTTTTCCTTTTATAGCATCTGGTATATCACCAATTTGATCACCAACTTCTATTATAGCCTTAGCAACATCTTTTAATTCTTTAGCGGTAAGTTTATATCTTTTTTTAATTTCTTTAACTGTAGCTAAAGCTTTTTCGTCTATGTTTGTTTTACTCCAAAGTAAATTCCACACGTTAATCCAATATTGTTTAGTTAATTTCCACATATTATTATTTTTTATTTTTTTGAAGTTGTATCCATTTATGGATAGTATAACCTATGGTTACTAAGAGTAAAAATATTTTTAATCCCATTTCTAATCTAGTGAATGTTGTAATACCTAACGCGCCAGCGTTCATTGCGTAAAGTTTAATATCTGATATGCTCATTTTTTTTTATTTATATATTACAATATTCTTTATAAGCATCAAAGCACGGGCAGCTTTTTGCGGCAAATTCGTTGTGCCCATGTATTGTTGCGCTTGTATGCATTTTTTTTAATGTTTTAAGCAGTAATAATAAGCTTTCTTTTTGTTCTGGTGTTCTAGTGTCTTTAGCAATCCATTTGCCATTAGAACCTCTTTCTGTCTCTACCCCTCCAATATAACAAATACCTATTGATCCTTTATTATGATTTTTAACATGTGCTCCTTGTTCATATACATTTCGACCATACTCTATTGTACCATCTAACAGAACAACATAGTGATAACCTATGCCTTTCCAACCTCTTTTTAGATGCCATCGATTTATTTCAGCAGCATCTAAGTCTCTGCCTTCTTGCGTAGCAGAACAATGTACTATTAATTTATCTATTTTTCTCATATTAAAACTTTATTTTATTAAACTCTAAAGATCCACCAAAATCTAAATTCTTAAAATTAAGACCACCACTGTCATTACTTCCTTCCTCATCTTCTAAACCTAAATTCCATTTAGTATAACCCATCATTAAAGCTATTCTTTGCCAATTTTCATATTCAGAATTCATAGCGTTTTTAAGATTTTCTGATTTTATATATAACCTATCTAAAGGTATGTTTAAAGCTGCTGATGTTATTGAAGCTCCAGATTGTAGATAATATTTATTATCTAAACTCCATCCTAAATACTCAGCTTCTTGTTTATTATATTGAATAGCCTCCCAACCTTTCATTAGCTTTCTAGCTTTTATGCCTAAAGGAGGTGCGACGTTTAAGGCTTCCACAAGAAGCTTTCCACTTTTGTATCTACCTTTTGGATCAGCATTTAATTCTATTGCTTTTGAAATAGCATTTTTAATTCCTGCAAAAATAGCTCCTTTAAGACCAGAACCTCTAAGAAGAGTATCCATAGCTCCATTTACAGCTCTATATTTTCCTTTATCATATTTACCTTTTTCGTCTGCGTATTCGTCATCATCAAACCACATACCAAACAGTGCATTTTGTAAAAAATTAAATACAAGGTTTTGCAAAGCGCCATAGTAAGTTATTTTTGCTACATTGTTTTTCCAATTACCTCTTCCTTTTACCAAATCAACAACTGAGTTTTTTATTATTCTACCATATTGTAAAGGTGTATTTTGAAAAGCTAAAATTAATCTACCTTGAACAGAAGCTTGATTTTTTGATATTTTAGAAGGATCAGCAGATTGTTGACTTGTTTCAGCAACTTCGTAAAACTCTCTCATTGCTTGAGATTCAGCAACTTTTAATTCAAGACCTTGTTTCATTAAAGATTTTATTCTATTTCTATAAAAACTAGAACCACCTAGAGCTATAGCAAAACTATCAGCGAATCTAGTAGGCATAAAACCTTTTTTAAGAATCCAGGCTATAGCAGCTTTAGTTTTAGCCATAGGACCTTTGTATCTTGGATCGCTAACAACATCTATTAGTTCAGCTTCTTGTAAATCACTTAACATACCTTCTCTTCTGTTTGAAAGATAAGCTGATTTCCAAAGTGTGGTAAAATCTTTCCAAAACTGAGTTTGATTAGCAAGAGCACCAGCAGCCGCTAGCACATTATTATCTGTTGTGTTTATAAAATTAGTTGCAGATATTGTTTGTAGCAATGCAGATCTCATGTTAAAAAACATAGTAACACCAACAGAACCGTTTAACCAGTCTACAAACGCATTATAATCTTGTGGTTTGTTTTTACCAGTTTGCATTCTTTTTAATATATTTTCTAAAGAATCTCTAAACTCAAATCCTAAACTAGCTTGTAGTTTGTTTAAGTTATCTTTGTCAAATATTAAATCTTTATTTTGAATCCATCTAGCTAAAAACTTTTCTCTGTTTGAGAAGTTTAATATGTCTTGTATGTCACTTAAAATATTTCCAGACTGCCAAGTAGCAGAAGGTTCTATCCAATTGTTTTTCATTTTAGATAGTTTCTCTAATTTTAAAGCAAAAGTTTTTAACACAGGATTTTTTCTTATAATATTGCTCAAAAACATAGTGTCTTTAACGTCTAGATCAGGAATAATGATTCCATTTCTTTTCCATAAATAAACTCTTAAAGCTGTATCCATTGAAAAACCACTATATCCAGAATCTTCCATCAATAGTTTTTTCATTCTTGGGTTTTGCTTCATTAAATTTTTAAAATCTCTATGCGCAACGTTTTTAGCTTCAACCATATTTAACATGCCTTCTGAATAAGGTTTTATTAAATTATCATTTAACCATTTTATTTGAGTTTCACCTTTTTTACCTTTAGCGCTAGCTATCATATACATTAAACCTAAAAAATCTGAATCAGCAGGTGGTAACCAAACATTGTTTCCTCCAACAATTTTTCCTAATTCGTTAGCTCTTCCTTTTGAAAAAACCTCGTCTGCATTTACATTGAAGTTTTCTTCTATAATCTCATTTAAACCTTTAGAAAGATTACTATTGTATTTGTTTCTTTCGTTATTTAAACTAAACTTAACATCTCCAGTATCTAAAACGTTTTTTGACATTTTACCTTTCCAATTGTCGTTATTTTTAAAATAAAAATCGTTATAACCTTGTGATATTTTATCTATTAAATAATAAGAAATAGCTTTGTCGTTCATGTTACCTAAATCAGGTACATTAAACTTTTTAGCTTTTTTATTAAACTTAATTGTTTCCCTAGTAGCATCATCAATTGTTTGAGCCATAAACAACTGACTTTCAACGTTAGGTGTAGAAGATAAATAATCGGATCCTTTAGCATTGTTTAAGGATCCATTATCTAAACTAAACATTTCGCTTCTTTCTTGTTGTTCAGTTATAGCTTCTTTTGCTAATTCTCTAGTTAAACTTTTATAATCTTGCTTACTCAACATAAAAGTCTTACTTCCTACCTGATCCAGTCCCGCTGTGCTAGATTTAAAACCAGCTTTTGAAGCTAACATCCTTATTAGACGGGTGTAAAGTCTACTTCTTGAAGATTCTTCAGAATCAAAAAGTAAGTTTTTTATATTAAACTTGTCAATAGCTTGTTGCATACCATTGGCAACTATACTCATAACAGCAAAAGCATCTCCAGTTCCTGTTATTTCAGTGCTAGGTATTTTACCTTCTACTACTTCACCATCACGTATAAATTCAACACCTACCATTTGAGAAAAAATAACCTCATATGTTTGGCTTGCTAATTTTTTAGCAAATTTATACTCTTTATCACTTATTACTCTAGAGGAATCTTCATCCATTCTTTGAGCTGTGATTATATCAATATCTTGGACTGTGTTTAAAAATGAAAGAATATATTTTTTTCCATTTACAGTAAAAGAAGAAAGTATATTACCATTTTTAGGATTTTTTGAAAACTTTAAATTAGCTTTAGTGTTTAAACTAAACTTAACGCTAGGTGATTTACCTCTTGCTAAATTGTTCAAAACCTTGTTTCTTATGTTAGTGTCTTTAAGATCATTATATAGATCAACATTTCTTTTAGATATTTCTTGTAAAAAAGCATCGTCTCTAATAGCGTTTCTAGCTTCTTGCAAAACTAAAACATCACCAAACAGTTCCATCAATGCGGTTCTTCTGTCAAAATAAGCTGTAGCCCACAAGTTCTTGCCAGTTCTACCTTGCTCCGCAGGATCAAAACTGTTTAATAATCTTTCTTTGTTGTTTTTAGCAAGTTTTTCTATTATTCTAGTAGCTTCTTCTAAACCAAAGTAGTTTTGTAAAAAAGTAGCAACATTTAAGTTTTTTATTTTCTTAGGTTTACCATTATCGTCTGAGTCTTTAAGTCTAGGAGGTAGTTTTTTTATAGAATAAGTTGATTCACCAGTTACGGGATCAATAGGATTATTTATAACATCAAAAATTAATTTCCAATTACTAAACATAAAAGCTTCTAATGAAGATGAGTTTTGAAAAGTCATTCTTCTAGACAATGTTTGAGACAATATAGCTAGTTTTTCTTTAAATGCTCTAAAATCTAAGTTCTCTATATTACGAGAGCTTAATATTTGTCTTTTTACCTCTGCTATAATAACTTTAGCAGGATTTATTTGTTCAGAGTAAGCTTCATAAGTTTTTATCATACCACCTGAAGACAAACTGTAAGTTTTAAAAGACTTAAGTTCTTTTAATTCTTTAACCTCAGCATTTGTTAAGCTTTCTTTAGCCTCTAACTCTAAACCTCTTTTTAAATCTCTTTTTTGTTTTTCTAATTGAGCTTTTTCACTTGGATCACTTACAGTTGCTAATCTTCTATTAACAGCTATACTAGGATCATTAGAATCAATAGCAAAATCCCCGCCAATAGGAACTCCGTCTATTTCTATGGGTTTTCCATCAGAGTTTACAAAACCAAAAACAGGATCTCTAAGGAGCTCAGTTAATTCATCTTGGCTTTGTTCATAAGATTGTTTTTCTTGCTCTAAAATATCATTGTCTGTGTCCAGGGTTGAGCCAGCTATCCTGTCGTCTATCTCATCAGTAAACTGTTGAGAAGTTACGCTACCTGTTTTAAGAGCAGCTTTCATTTTGTTTCTAAGCTGAGAGTTTATCCAACCGTTTAAATTGTTGTTTTCAGTAACTAAATCTCCATTAGCGTCTTTGTAACCTTTTTCGTCAAGAATATTTAACTCATTGTTTATAGAATTAGATGGCATGTTGTCATCTTCTAATTGCTTTCTTTTAGCTTCTCTTAGTTGTAAAAACTTTTTATTAAAGTTTCTAATATGAGGTATTAATGCTATTTGAGTTTCTTGTATCATATCCTCTGCACTATAATCAGGCAAATTACCATACAATACATAAGCTTTTTGAAGTATAGGTTTTTCGTATTGTTCTATTATATCGTAAAAAACTCTATCATCAGGAGATATTTTACCCCACTTGTTTTTATTATAAAAAGAATTTATTTTGTTTTTAAATTCTTCATTAGTAGATCTTGACTCAGGCTTTAATGCAAATTTTTCATTAAAAGTATAAATGTCTTCTTCACTTGAATCTTCTGTTGTTTTTGGTTTTGGTTTAGAAACAGGCTTACCTATTTCGCTTGTGGTCTTACTTATGTCTTTCTTTAAAGATTCTTTATCTACTTTAGCGCCTTCAGTTCCTAGCTTTTTAAATGCTTTGTTTTTGTCCAAAGCCATTGTTCTAGATTTCATAGATTTATTATAATCTTTTATAAAATTATAAACATCTCTTCCAGATCCAAAAGTTATATCTTTCACGCCTAAAAATTGCAAGACCTGTCTAATGACGTCTTTTAGTTTAGTGAAAGTATCTTCATCATAAGTAACAGCACCAACATTTATAGCTTCAGAGTAAAGAGTTAAAACCTCTTCCCACTGTTTACCTTGAAGTTGAGACATCTTATTAGCATGTTCTATTTTAGTTATAGAGTCAGATGCAAGATCAGCGTCTATTTTAGCAGTTTGTTCTCCATAATATTTTATGTAAGAAGTAAAATCATTTAAAAATTTAGCAGGTAATGCAGTTAGTTTTGAATCATTATTAGATAATCTATCTTGTATTTTCAATACCTCAGATAATAAAGATTTACCTAAAAGTATTTGAGCTTCAGGATCGTTTTTTATAGTTTGATATATTAATCCATGTAAAAACTCATGTTGCTTAACACCTATTCTTCCGTCTTTAGCAGACTTATCGTTGTTAATAATAACATACTGTTTACCGTCTATTTCTATAATGTTACCATATTGTTCTGAGTTAAAACTAGCTTTTTCAGGTGTATAATTTAACTCGTTTATTAAATAATCTTTTATTTCTTGAGAAGAATTAAATTCTTTCCATTCAATATTGCTTATTAATCCTTTTTTAATAGCGGCAGCTATAACACCTGACTGTCTAGCTGTTAAATCGTTATAATATACTCTTTGTATTTTTTCATCTAACTTTTTTATTCTCTCATCTGTTGTTGCATTAAAAGACTTGTCTTCTGTTTTTCGTTGATTTCTTAGTTTACCAACTTCATTTACATCTCCTAATATTTCTTCAGCTGCTTCAGCGCTAATATCAGTAGGCATTCTATTTATATTGTCATTGAAAACAGTTAACTCTTCTATAATTTGATCTGCTTCTTCTTGTGTATATATACCTTGATCTACTTGACTAGCTAACAGTTCAAGAGTTTCTTTCTTTTTATAAGCCAAGTAGCTTAGATTGTTAAATCTATCAACAGAACTCATACCTAATAATTGTCTAGCTGTTTTCTTAACTCCTCTAACAGCAACTCCAGCGCCTGGCATTATAGCTCCAGCGAAAAAAGAAAGTATAGTTGTGTCTAAAAAATCTTGCAAAGACATAGTGTCTTTCATTATTTTTCTTCCAGCTGATTCGTTTGTGTTTTTGTTTACAGCAAAAGTTTCACCAACTTGTTGAACGTTTTCTTGAAAAACCTCTTTCAAACCTTCGCCCCCTAAATTAAAAAGAGTTCTTCCTTTTGATGCTAGACTTTGTCTAAAACCTTGTACACCTTTTTGAACGTATTTTTCTAAAGCTTCTTTTACAAACTCGTTTTTAACCTTGCCAAACAAAGCATCTGCAGCTCTAGTTCTAGGGTTTAACGGGGCGGTTGCGGCATACAATATACCTGTTTGAATTGAAGCTATAAAAGCTAACTCTCTAGCATCATCATCATTAACACCTGCTTGTCTAGCTTGTTTCAATGTCTCTTCATAACCTCTAGAAAAACCTAATGTACTTTGGCCTATTATAGCCTCAGCCATATTTCTTTTTATTGGAACTGATCTTAAAAAGTCTTTAGTTTTACCTAAAATACCAAAACCTTTTGTAATACCTCCAACTGCTTTAATTCCATTACCCATACCTCTTTGCAGGGCTATTTGAAAAAACAAATCTCCAATAACATTTGCCCCTGCATCAAAAGCTCCAAGAGTACTAAAAGATGTACCTTTTCTATTTCCTTTTCTAGCTTTTTCTCTTATATTGTCTTGTTGTTGCGCTGTAAGAAAAGGCGTAGCGTTTAATTTGTTAGTAGCATCTATTATTTGATTGTTAGCATCTACAACGTATCTTATTTTAGTTTTTGGATCAGTATATTCATAACCTCTTGCGTTTACATATCTTCCAAAACTATTGAACCTAGTATTAGCAACACCCATTTCTTCTAAAGCTAATTCAGTTCTACCACTTTCTGCGACTCCTTCAAAAAAATCACCTGGTAAAGCCCCATAAACAGTGTTGCTAAAATTTTCTATAGCTTGACCTAATCCATTTAAACCGTTACCTGCTATATTTAATAAGAATCTTCCAGCCCCAATATTACCACCATTGCTTATCATGTTTTGATATTCTATAGTGTTTTTTTCATCTTGCTTTTCTAGTTTATTAGCTATAAGAGGAAATTCTGTTTTGATTAAGTTTTCATAATCTTGTAATAAAACATTTTCATTAGATATGTTAAATTTTTTGTCTATACTTTTAGGATCAATACCTGTTTCCATTTCATACATAAGCTGTTGTTGCTTAATGTCTCTTTGAACTTGATCGTTTATATATAAATTTAAATATTGTAGTTTTTTTGCTTCAAGTGCTAACTGTGGTTCATAGTATTTACCATAGTTTCTTTTGTCCATGTCTAACTCTAAAAACCTTTTCAAGTCTTTGTCATATCCTTTAGCTTGTAGAAAACCACCAAAATCTTTTGTGTTTATATTTCTACTAGATAACTCTTCATTATTATACATTTCATCAACAAATGAAAGACCGTCTTCAAAGTCCATCATTTCAGCTAATTCTGGAGAATACAAAGACATTGATTGCTTGTTTAATTCACTTGTTTGATTTTCGGCAACGTAATCATTCTCGTATATATAAGGCTCATTGAGTTGTTGAAGATCAATGTAGCTTGTAATTTCTTTTTTATCCTTTGACTGAAAAGCGCTTATTTTTCTTCTAGCTTTTTGTTTTTCGTCGTCACTAATAAAGTTAAGCACAGATATAGCTTCTGGGCTTTCTTGATATCCAGCTATAATTAAATCATCTTCAGTTATAAAGTTGTTATCTACAGCAGCTTGAATATTATCGTCTTCAAATATAGCTTGATTAGAATTACTAAATTTATCTGTTGCTAATAAATCTTCATTATTGTATTTGTTAAAATAACTACCAAGCCCAGCCTTTGTTGCATTAGTACTTTCAATTATATTTTCTGGTAATCCATATAGATCTTGTTGATCATTCTCTGGAAATTCCAAAGAAGAAGTCTCCGAAACTAAACCCGTATTTTCTTGAGGTGCGAACATGTTGTTCTGAGGCGCTGCACTTGCACCCGCTGCATCGCCCCCTGCTTTTTTTGTAGCTCCAGGGTTATCAGATAACCATATAACTATTTCATTTTCAGGATATCCGGTAAGATCTACCTCTTGTCCATTTGGTAAAATGTATATTTCCATTTTTTTTATTTTATAGCCTTATTCATTCTTTCAGCATATTCAGTTAAAGTTTCGTCAGCTTTTTTAGGATTGTCAGTTTGCCAATCTATTTGTCTAGCTGTTTTCATTAACGTTGTTTTTTGCACGCTAGTTCTTTCTGAAGCAGTTGTATTATCTAGAGCAAACTTAAGCCTGTCAGTAGCGCTGTCAAGATTATAATTACCTGCATAGACAGGTTTATTACTTATTATTTTATATAAACCGTCTTTAGGTGCTAGTTTATTAAAAACAGCCCTTGGATCTTCATCTCTTTTTTCATAATGTTCTGCGTTGGTAGTATCGGTAAAATCACCAAAAGGAGTATTTAACCAAGTTTCATATATATTTTCTTTAGTCATATACTTAGACTTAGGACCCGTTATTTTAGTTAAATTACTAAGAGTTACTTGAGTGTTATTAAGGCCTCCAGTACCTCCTCGAACTATATTACTGTAATAATCGTTTCTGTAAGTTGATAATGGTGTAGTCTTTTTTATTGATTTTGTAGGAGCAATAACTGATTTACCGCCAGACAAGTAAAAACCATTTTCATCTTGTTTTAATCCACTAGTTCTTGCTTGTAAAATTTGATCAAAAAGCACTTGTTCAAACTGTTCGTCTGTAGGTTGTACGTTTTGGTATTCGTTTTCTATACCTTTGTTTAGTTGTTTTAAATCAATATTCCAAGCGTTAGCAGCCATTTGAACGTTACTGTTAACACCAGAAACTTTTGACTTTAATATACTCATCATGTCTTTTCTTATTTCATCGACATTTAAGTATTGTCTAACCTCTTCTGTTTTTCTAGATCTACTACTACCTTGCACTTCAATTTTATCTCTAAATATTTGTTCCTTGCTCCAGTATTTATCTGCAAACTGACCATTAGCTTTTATAATGCCTAAACCATCATTGTTAGGTGTTTTATCCGCTGGTTTCATTCTCTCTAAACTTTCAGTAACTATTTGAGGAACATTTGACACAAAAGAAAATTGTTTGTTTTCTGCTGACTGAGCGTTCCAGGCTCTAGCGCTTATGTATTTCTCTCTATATTCACCATCAATTAATTGTCCATCTTCAAGTCTAGTAGGCTCATTACCTGAGACCTTTATCATTATATCATTTTTTTCTTCATCATAAACCATTTCAAAATCTGCATCAGAATATATAGTACCTATTGCATTTACAAAGAATTGATTATTAGCTATTTCTTCTGGAGTATTACCTATTATAGTTACTTTTTCTCCTATTTGAGCGGCGTTTTCTCTCCAGTAATCACCGGTTGCAACAAAGTTTTGCGTAGCTGTTTTGCTTAAATTCAAAAGATCGTAGTAATCTGTTATAGCTTTTTGAGCAGATATTCTTTTTTCTTGATCCCCAAATTGTGTTTTTAAATAAATTTGAGCTTGTGTAGCTATATCTATTCTGCTATTAAGAGTTCTTGTTAACTCATCTTGAATTGCACTGGTTTTTGGAGCTGATGCAAGATTGCTCATTTGCTCTAAATTCCAGACATCAGCATTTCCTTGAACGCGTTGCATGTTTTCTATAATGCGTTGTTGGTCTGCTTCTTGTTTTTGTTGAGCTCTTTTTCTCTCCTGCTCGTTGGCTTGCTGTTGTTGAGCAACGCCTTGATTCATTTGATTTATTCCTCTACTAAATGCACTAGCGTATGTGTCTCCTGTTAATCTTTGTGGATTTTCGTATGCTCCAGCCATAATTTTTTTGTTTTATAATTTTTAAAGGACACCGGCAAGACCAGACATTGATCCTAACATGTTTTGAGCAGCTCCATATTTTCCAGCTTGTGCAGATCCATAAGCAGCGTCTGCGGATCTTAAATCAGCCCCAGCATTATCTACTAATCCAGCTTTTCTGTTTAGTTGTTGATTTTCTCTACTATCTTGTGCTCCAAACATAAATTGTTTACCCATAACATCCGCGTTTTGCATTCTTTGTTTTTCAGACATTACTAATTGTTGTAGTTTTTCATCACCTTGAGCAACAAGTTTTTGATTAGAAGCTTCTTGCATTTCTAAGCTAGCTGATATTTGTTTTTTACTTGCTAAAGCGGCTTGAGCTAAAGCGGTAGCACCACCGGCACTCGCACCTGTTGCTCTTAAAGTATCCAGTGTATTTGCTAGGCCTATTTCAGCTTGTTCAGCTTGAAATTCCGCAGCTTGAGTAGCAACACCTAGATTAGCATATGGATTAGATAAGCTATCGCTTAAGTCTTCTACGTTTTCATATGGGTTTATTATAGGTTGTCTAGAATTTTCCAAAGCTGTTAATTCTGCTTCTAGTCTTTGTTTTTCACGAGCGGCATTATTTCTTGCGCCTTTTGCTGATTTTTCAGCTTGATTAGCGCCAATCATGCCTATACCGGCTGAGGCTACTCCTACTACTGCTGTTGTTACTGCTGCCATATTATTGTATTTTTTTCATCATTTCAAAAGAAGGAACAGGATCTTTAGTCCAACCTAGTTCTTCAAAATTTTTAATTAAACCTTTACTCTTTCCAATAAACAACATGTATTTATAACCTAATATTTTTGCGGCTATTTCTGCTCTGTTTACTAGTTCTTTAGTTATTTTTTCTCTATTTTCTTTATATTCTGGGTTGGATATTATAAACTCAAACCAACAACCTTTAGTGTTTGTTTGAAATAAAAAACCAGCTATAACAGGAAGTCCATCTTGCTCAACTATCAATCCACCCATACCACCTTCTGGTAAGGCATCTTTAGAGGGAATAGGAAACTTATGTCCGTTCCACCAATCACACAATGTATCCCAGTCTTTTTCTTCAATTTTTCTTGTAATTAATTTCATTTAATTTTATTTTATTTAATATGATGACTCGTTAAATTCTGTAGATATTGCAAATAATTCATTGTTACCAGACCCTACATTGTTTGTTGCTGTGAATAAAACTTGAGCCGTAAATCCTTTTATTCCAGAAATAGAATCTCCATAAACAACTTCACCAGAACTATTTGCACTTGTGTTAACTAAATTAGCAAAGTATTTGTCTTCTTTCTTTTTAAACTCATTACTGAAAAGTGCATTTTCTAAATCAGACAATGTTAAAGGCATTGTATATTTATCTATAAACCTAGCTGTATCACCAGAGTCTGTTGACATAGATGTCATTGCCCAGTTTGTTCCACCTTCATAGTTTATAGTTTTAAAACTTTTTATAGCAGATGGTTGTTTATTAAATATAGTTGTTACAGTTGAATTATATGTTGTATTATAAAAAGTAGCTCTAGGTTGATTATTGTCGTAATGCTTGTATATTCCGCCAGAATTTGTAGAGTAAAAACTACTCTGAAGGCTAGTTAGGTTATAAGGAAGATAACTGTATCTACTAGTCCAACCTTGAGTTTGCTCGTCAAAACTAAGTGTTTCATGAGGAACATTTAATGTTTTGTCTTTTAAAGAAACAGTATAACACTTATTGTGAATATCCCAACCACCAATGGCTAAGGGATCAGGTAGTGCATTAAACTTATCTCTAAAGAAATCATACATACCATAGTTGGATATTTCTGTTATACCATCTTGAGACAGTCTTAAAACAGAACCTTGGCTAGCATCTGTAAAATATTTTCTATATCCATATACAGCAAAGCTTTCTGGGTTTTTGCTTATACCCCACTCACCTGCATAAGGAACTATGGCGCCTATAACTACATTTGAAGTGGTTTGCATAGATTGACCTTCTTGTGTATATACCGCATCCTTGTCTATTAAAGCTCTGTTTACTTTATTTTCTTGAAATATTATTAAATTAGTATCTTCAGCATATAACTTCTGTACAGTACCTTTTGTTGGATCTACAGATCTTGTTATATCTTCTCCAGAAGGAAATTGATTAGACTGATTTACACCAGTTCTAGAATTTAATATACCAGAATATATAATAGAATTTCCTAAAGACTGCTGAGAATTATCGTCAGATCTTAAAAATGCTCTAGGAGACAAACCCGTTTGCACGTTATTATAACCACCTCTTATTCTAGACTCTTCTAAATACCAATTGTATGAAGCTGAAATAGGTCCTTGAACTAATTTCTTAAGGACGTATGTGTTGTAATATTTTACCGGAGTTATAATTGCCATGTTATATTATAATTACTTATTTTTTATGTTAATTACCTATGGAGTTACTGGAACAGGTGTTTCTGACGGGCTAACGTTTGGTGCACCAGAATTTGCAGCCTCGTACCAAGGAGGTGATATAGGGAATTCGAATTGCATGTTAACTCCAGCATTTAATATTGCCTGATTAGTTGGGCTACCACTATTAGATAAAGTACTAGCTCTAATAGAACCATACACGTTATTTGCATTAGATCCACCTTGCATTACTAATGAAATTCCAATGTTAACAACACCAGATGCAGAAGCATCAGGTCCGCCATAGTTATTAGATTTACCACCTGGTCTCATACCGTTTAAAACAGCAAGGTCAAAATTAGTTTGACTTACGCCGCCCGATGCTGCTGCTGTAAAAGGAGCTAATGATGCAAATTGAACTAAGTTACCTGAGGAACCACCACCCCCAGTATTGGTTACTTGAGCGTATGATTGTGATGTGCCGGTACTGCTAATGCCATAAGTACCAATCGTCTGATTACCATTGCCGTATGTGCCTTGTATATTTATTGCTTTCGCTTGACCTGTAACACCATTAGAGGTGGCTATTGTGGCCTGGACATATAAATACACAGTATTTGTGGTCCAATTTTGTATTTGACCTAGCCAGGTTGGATTGCCACTTTGGCCATTAGAGGTCATCGAATCATTGCTAACATTTCCTGCGTCGGTGTTGTTGACTAAACCAGCGCCTGAAGGCTTGGTGCCAGATGTATACGGTGTGCAAATCAAATCGCCAAAAAACGTAGCCGCACTTACATCGTATCCAATTGTAGCTGTATTATTAGTAAGTCCTAAAGTATCAGTTAATCTCATGTTTATAAGGTAACGGGTGTTAGCTGTGTTCATTGGTCCATTTGCTTGACCTCCTTGAGAGTTTAGAGCACCCCTCAGTTGAAAGGTTAACCATTGATCAAAACTAGGAATTACTAATTGACTGTTTGGTGATGCCGTGCTTCCAGTGAATACTTGAATATAATCACTAATTGGATCACCATTATCAGGAATTACCACGGTGTTACCTGTAGTAAGATTTTCTGTTGTTATTCTAGTTACTTCCCAAGCGTTGTTATTTGGTGGGTTTAATTCAAACGTAGAACCAGTTGGACCAGTTATATCGTTAAGATAATAGTCTCTAGCAGATCCATTTCTGCCTTTATTAGATTGTTCAGTATATGCCGTTGATGGGCCAGCCTGAACAATTAGCACATCACTATTTCTAACAATTGCATCTACATGAATTCTATCTATAACAGGCGCTACGTTTTCTAAATCTATTTCTAAAGTTTGAATTGATTGAACGCCATCATCTTGAACAAATGTTAAATTAAATTGGTACTTACCTCTCCAATCCACAAAGTAACCAGCTTCAGCTGATGAACCAGCATAAAATCTTTCTGCGGTGACTATTCTAAAACTACCAACAGAAGAACCAGCTTCAACATTAAATCCAGAATTCTGCAAAACAGTTGTATCTAAAGTCCCTGTATCTGGTGATTGATCAAAGTAATTATAAACAGTGTAGCTAGATAAACTAGCAGTTGTAACGTTAACACCTCCAGCTGTTGGAAAGAAATCAGTTGTTATTACTGTACCTATTTGAGCTGACTCAGGAAAGTTTGAAGTAAAAGTGGATATTCCAGTTATATTAGTATTTTCGTTAACAAGCGATTCATTTAAATCAGATACTAACTCTGAAGTAGAAGATTCATAGAATATTTCTAAAGGAGAAACATAAGGCGCGGTTTCATAAACAGCTAAATACATGTCTTCTGGATATGGAAAATTTCCTTCACCTAAAACAGGCGTTGTATATTGATCTTCTGTTATTCCTATTGCTTTTTGTGTTGATACCTGAAACAATACCGGTTTAGTGTTAAAATTGTAAATAGCTTCTGGATTTACATCTCCTGGCTGAGGGCCACCACCAGCACTCGATATTAAACCAGGAAATAAATCTGTTACAGTACCTACTAAATCAACTTGATCAGCTGAAGGTAAAGGATCAAACTGCCTATTGCCTGTTTTATAAACGCCAGTAGTATCTTCTATAGTATTAATATTTGTTACTCTACCAAATAAAGAAACATCACTAGTAAATTGATTCTGCAGAGGACCTACATCTTCTAAGTTTCTAGGTATTTTATTTATATTATCTGTTATAAGCGTAGAATAAGCTGTATCTCCTTGCTCTTTTGTTTCACCTTTAATTGGATATCCATTTATTATTCCAGGTAAATATACATTATAATAATCTTGTTGTTGTTGTTTAGTAGCAAACTTATAACCGTAAAAACCATTTACATTTATATCATAAGTTACAAATGTTTTTTCTTGACCAAGTATGCTAGGCTCAGGTCTAGTAGTCGGTGTCATATCAAATAAGTAATTAGTAGCAACCTCTTCTTTTGTGAAAAAATCTACTGCTCTAACTCCTCCTGAATCACTTATTGGCGTTACACTTGTTATCTCTGTATAGTCTATATATAAACCTCTTAATTTTTTTCCTACAGCGTAATAAGTAGAATAAGTTGTTGGCCATGTTGGAAATAAAGGTCTATTTGTGCTAGAAGCAGCTCCTGTTGTATACTTGTATAAATTTGCAGAGGTATATAATACTTCAAATTTAACAGTACTATCTAAAGCAACGCCTGGATTAAAAGTTAAAACAGTTCCATTTGACAGTGTTGGAGAAGTAGAAATAGTCACTATTGATGTTGCGTCATCATAGGATAATACAGTTGTTCCGGTTGCAACACCTGTTCCTGTAACAGTAGAGCCTATAGACGGCTTGTCAGAGGAAGGTGTTAAATTTATAAGGCTATAATTTACGTTTGGATTTCCAGTTGTATTAGTCACCTCCCCTGTCAATGTTGGCAAGAAATCTATATCAGTATATATACCATCTTGAGATATAGTATATAGTGCGGGATCTTGTAATACCCATCCGTTTCCACTGTCTATGAAAACATTAAAAGTGTTAGCCGCATCAATAGCATCTGCATATATTATTATTGTATCAAAATTAACCTGAGCTAATGTAGCAACAGTACACTGTGTTCCTTCGCTATTAAAATAAGGATACAATGCACTAGGCGCACTTGCTGTTCTAGCATCAACGGTATAATAATTTCCTTTTGCGTAAGCACCTGGATAACCAGAAACACCATTAGCGTTTATTGTTTCAGGAATTTGCTGTAAGTAATACAAAGCTAAATTATCACCTTGCCAAGGTTGAACATCATTGCTAAAACTAGCTGCTTTATAATCATAAAAATAATTAGAACCAGGCTGAGGATCTCCATTAGCGTCTAATAATCCATCATAGTTAGATAGTATTATATCTGTTTGTCTACCGTATTTATCTGCTAATATAACGCCAACTTGATAATTTCTATTTTGTTTAATAGAGTGCTGAGGGTATTCAACATATTGTTGCGCACTTTTCTCGGTAGTGCTAACATAGTAGTCTAACCCAGCTGGCGCACTATAGCCCTCTAAATAATTAGAATACATTATTCTATTTCCAGAGGTTTCTTGAGCTAAAGCTTTAACTGGTACTTTGTCATAAACTCTAACTGATTGAGATACAGGTAAAGTTCTAATAGCGTGCCTAGACTCGTATGAATATTGATATATATTTGTGTACTTTAGGTTAGTTATAAAATTATCATCAACTTTTATAGTTTCTATAACTTGATAAGCCTGCATGTCAGACTGTTTAAATATTATATCTAAAGATTTTATTTTATAATTATTTATTATATCTATGCAAGGTAGTTTTATATTTAATACCGCATTGTTTATAGAGTTTTGCATAAACTCTACAACAGTAGTTATAAATGCTAGATTTTCATCATCATTAACAAATTGGCCTTCTTGGTATGGTATAAAAACATCTTGACTAAATGGAGAAACAATAGAATATTCATTATCATCAAATTTAAATCTATAAGCAAATTTAACAAACTTATCTTTAATGTAGTCAGGGTCACCAGTCCAACCCGTGTAGCCGGCGTCTTTTAAAACTCTTACAGAATAACCGTCTAGTGTACTTCCATTTGTTGCAACAGAAACACTACCACCATTTGCTGGAAACAAAAAGTATGAATTACTACTAGTATCAGAAGCCCAAAATCTAGCTTCTGTTGTTAAATTTGAAAAACCAAGAGCTGTTCCAATAGCTGCATTTCTATAACCACCTGGTAAAGCACTAAATCCATTTAAATCATTTCCTGGAATATCCCATAAAAATTCACTTTTATAAGGTGCTGACAACGATCCTGAGATACTTATTATTTGGCCAAATTCAGCAGCTGTTGGTATTCTATGTCCAATTGGTGCTAAACCTCTAGAATCAATAACAGCCCATTTATTGTAAAGTAAACCGTAAGTAGTTCCATTACCGTTGTAATTAGCATAATAACACCATCTACCTTCTTGAGCTGTATCCGCATCAGACCAAGCTGTTTGTGAAGTAGCTTCCGGTATAGCGTCACCATTTCTGTATCTTTTTACAGCTAAATTTGAACTACTTATAGAGTATATACCTAGTTCAACTACAGAAGGATCAGCAGCATCAGACATTGTAGACGGTAATAATACTTCCGTAAAAGGTGGAGCCTGCTCTGAAGCGTCGGCTCTTAAGTTTAAAAACTCTGGTGGACTTAGTGGAGCATATTTAGCAACTGATATTTGATCTTCGTTAAAATAATAACCCAGAGGTTGGTCTACGTTTATTTTTCTTGGTTGATTTCTATTATCAGTAAAGAATAATTGATTTTCAATTAAGCTAACACCTTCCATTCTGCTTCCTTTGCAAAAGTTTAAAAAACTACCTGACACTAAAACAGTGTTAGTGTTTGTTCTAGTTTGAAGAAATCCAATAGTACAAGTAGCTGTTAACGGGGCTTTTACAGAGCAATTAGTATGATTAGTTCTAAAATAATATAATCTATTACTAGACTCATCGGCATAAGTTCCTATTATACTAAAACCTCCACCTTCACCAACGGCAGTAATTTCATTACCAAGTATAGATTCAACAGCTCCAACATCGCTACCCTCTGATCTAGATACAGCTATGTTTAAAGCGTCTCTATATTCGTTATTTGGAATTAATCTTTCATCTAAGTCTTTATTCATTTTAGACTTAATGAAATTGTTTTTAGCTTCTGCCATGTATTATTATTTTATCCATTTAGATTTACCTCTCATAACTTGACATATTTCGTCTAGTTTAATATTAGATAATCTTATCTTGGCGTTTCTTAATTTAGCACTTCTATCTTTTTTTAATCTTTGAACAACGTACTCCGGTTGATTTATTCTAGTAGACATTAAAGAATAAAGTATAGCCGAATACATAGCGTCTTCCGCCATCTTAGGTACTCTACTATCTAAATCGTAGGCTAAGCCATCTGAAATATATTCAAAAACTATTAGTCTTCCAACTAAATTACTAGAAAAAGATAATTTATTTTCTCTTTCATTTATATTAAACCAACCATTGCCTTGAGCTGTTTGAGGATCAAGACCGTATAGTTGACCATATCCAAACCCAAAAAGTCCTTCCCATCCAAAACCATATTCTGCTTCGTTAGCTGCATCAGGAATAGCATTTCCATTTAAGTCTGTTAATAGTCTAGAACTAGCAGTGTGCCATCTTTCTTGAGTAATAGAAGTTCCTTCTAAGTCATTTCCAAAATTATCTTGTGTTGGAATACCTTCCGAATCTTGAGCTTGTGTATAATAAGGGCTTATAGTTAAGTTGTTTGTAGGGTATATAATATGCTTAACACCTAATGTATCGATCCAAGAGCATCTTACATAATTAACGTAATCTTGAGGTATTACTAGTGTTAAAGATGAAGGTATGGTTAATTCAGCTGACTTAATACTTTTTAAAGTATCATAACTAAATTCCTGCATGGCTCTTTTTGCAAAAAATATAACATCACTTCTTTTAACGTTAGGCAATAATTTGTCTTGACCAACATAACCAACAGAGAAGTTATTTATAATATCATTTAGTTTTATATACTGATAACTTCCATAATTATCCTCTACAGTTTGACCATAAGCTTTTTCGGCTTCTGTTTGACCATATTTACCACCTGTTAATATAGTTAATTGAACAACTATATGAGCGTTACTACCTGGATCAGCTGTTAAAGTTATTGTCTTGCCGTTGTTACTAAGAACAATCTCCGTAACCCATTCAGACCAAGTTCCAGCGGAACCTGTAGAACTAGTGTATACTTTAAAATTATTTAAAGCATAGTTTGGATCTGTAGTATTCCAACTAGTGGCACTACCTAAAAATAACGCAGTGTCAAAGTCTGTTGTAAATTGTTGACCACCCACTCCTACAGCAGCCCCTCTAAAACCTTGAGATCCAGCATAGTATTGCTCGTTATTCTCAGTTATTAGTCCATTATTTTGTGGTTGTATAGCCATGTTATGTTAGTTTCTTTCGTTTTGTTTTTCTTGTTGTATTTCAGCTGATGCAGCTTGAATAATCATTGGATCCTTAATAACAACACCCGCATAAAGTAATATTTGAAGTATAACATTTGATTGTTCTGTTGCAGCTAATTCAAAATCAACAGATGTATTTGGATCCCAAACATAAGAAAAGCTAGGTGCTGATGCTGTAAAATTCCATACAACGTCAGCAGGTTTTCTTACATATGTAGCTTGAATGTTTCCATTTATTGTTTGAGGGTGGATTATTATTTGATTATTATTGAATATATAAACAGGGAAATAATCACTAGGTTTTGTAATTGTGGATAAATTAAGTAATGCTAGTTCATTTCTTTGGACTGGTTCAACAGCTTTATCATCTTTATATAAAACAGTGCCTAGTTTATAGAAGTCTTGTGGATATAAAGTAAGTCTTATAGTACTACCAGTGGCTATACCAGGTGCGGAGGTTATTTGTAGCGCTCCGCCTGTTATAGTGAAAGCAGTAAAGGGTAAACCCGCGGATCCTGTTGGTGTTTCTAGCGTAGCTACCACATTACTTTGTTCTACTTGAGCTTGGGTTATTGTTGTTAATGTATATGACATTGCATTTGTAACTGTTGCGAAAACTTGTGTTCCGCTTGCCGTACCTGAAGAAGATGGTGGGCTAAAAAAAGCTGGATTAGTTCCAACTGGCGCTGTGTAAGCGCATGTTCCTATTTCTTTAAAAGCGTCTAATTTTTCTTGCACGCTTTTATATCGATCAGCATATTCACTGTCGTTTTGTGGCACACGCATTTGTTGGTTTATTGTTTCAAAATAACCATCAACAATTTCTAATTGAACTTGAGTTGCTAATTTGTTAAACTCGTTTGGAGTTAAATAGCCTCTTTGTTCTTTGTTAATTATTAACAAGACTGTTTTATAGACCTGATCTACGTTTATTGCCATTTTTATTTTTTATTATAATATTGGGCCCGAGTAAACGAGCCCTATATTAGTATTACATGTTATTTAAACTTTTTCTCGATAGATTTAAATATTTCTACGCCTTCGTCTGTTTTGAAGAAAGCAGCCATTGCTGAGTAAGGGTTTTCATCAAAAGGAACTGTCATTAGTTTCTTTCCATTAGTTGCCCAAGTAAAAAATCTTTGATCTTGAGATAGGTTAATTATGTTAGCTTCTGTAGCTTTTATAGCAAAGTTTCTTAACTGTACATTTTCATCATTAACGAGCTCTATAAACAATTGAGGGTTTGATCTTGCAAATATCAACAAATCTCTTTTAAGCTCCTTAGAACTCATGTCTGATACCTTAGATCCAATTTCAACTCTTAATATTGCTTCTGCTTGATCAATATCTATATCTTTAGCATAAGTCATTGCTGTTACTTGTAATTCAAGTAATCCAAGTTCATCTGTAGCTTCTTGAACAGCGTTAAATTCAACATAACTTTTTAATCTTGATGGGTGATATAATGATAATAGTTTTTGTAAATTTTGTTTAGCTTTTGGCACAAACAAAACCCCATCTTGAAATATAATATGTCCCAACGTTACTTCACCTTTTTGTTCTTCTACAAAAGGAGAGTCTTGATTAGTTGCATATCTTAATTCTTTTTGTTTACCTGTTTGTTCGTCAAAATAAAGAAGCGCGTGCTTTCTTGTGTGTTTGGACGGAATAGTAAACGTTAATGGTTCTAAATTATTTGATAGAATATATCTTCTGTCTTTAATTTCCCAATTACTTTTTTGTTCTGTTTTCATAATATAATATAATTTAATAGTTTTTAAAAATATGACATTAGCTTTTTATTATTGTATTATACAATGCTTTTGTCACATATGTAATAGTTACCCCCGTAAATAAAACGAGGGTAAATATCACAATAATATAGGATTATTTTATAATCCTTTGAATAACACAAAGTTGTTAGCAGCTTGTACAACTAAACATCTTTCAGATAGGAAATTAACTTCCATAGCATCAAGATCAGATGTAAATGCACCACCAGCAGAACCAGTTAACCAAGACTTCATACGTCTGTCATCTCCTTGAGACGCTCTGTAACGCACGTGTAAGAATGGTCTTCTAATGTTTGTTCCTAGAATTTGATCATAAACTGTAGAAGTTCCAGCAGGAATTAATACACCTTCAATAGAAGAAGGTCCTACCATAGCACCTCTTGTAGAAGCATCATTTAAGTATTTCCAATCAGTCTTATAGAAATCGTAAGATCCTCTACGGAATCCGCTAAACCCTAAGTTTAAAGCCATTTCTTCAGAATTTTCAAATAATCCAAAAGCAGTACCACCAGCGTATCCACCAGAGATAGAAGCTAACATATCGTCAAAATCCAAAGCTGTTTGTCTTTGTAAGAATAACATGTTTTCTTCAATTGCTCCTTGAGTATCTAAATTTTTCAAAATAGCATCAAAAGAATCAAGTCCTGCAGCAGCAGTAAATCCAGTGTTCACATTACCTCTTGCGTTGATAGCAGCAAAAAGACCTTGTGTACCAGCTGTACCATTAACCCCAATCGCACCTGAACCAGCAGCAGCAATTTCACCTTCTACTAATGACATTTCTAAGTAATCTTCAAAACGTAATCTAGTTTCAGATTCAGCTTTTAAATACCATAAGTATCCAGAAGTTCCGTCTTCAGTAGCAACTTCAACCCAACCAATTTGTGCCATATCAGATCCGTTTACAACGTATTTATTTCTGATAATAATAGGTGAGTTAGAAAATTGAGTGAATTGTGGATCAACACTGATATAACCAGTTGGTTGAGTAGCAGCATCAAAGTTTGGAGTACTAGATCCTTTTCTATATTCAGAACCATATACAAATACTTTAACATTACCAGCTAAACCAGCAAGAGCAATTGTAGCAGCAGTGTAAGGTAAAGCAGTAATTGCACCAACACCTGCACCACCTGGGGTAGAAGCGCTAACATAACATTTTACTTCACCGCCAAAGTCATCCATTACTACAACAGTAGCTCCAACAGATATAACGTTTGTTACAGAAGCAGCAATAGCTCCTCCAAAGTTAATAACATTACTAACTCCATAAGCAGGCGTAAGCCCTTCGTAAGCAATGTGTAATCTATTTTGTTCAGACCAAATTACTTGATCAGAAGTCATTGGCATTTCAGCGCCAACCATTCTTAAAAAGCCAGATAACGTTCTGTTTCCATAACGCTCTACTTCTTGTTCGTATACTTCAGGTAGATATTGTTGTGCAAAATCTACGAAGTTAGCACCTGCAGCATTGGTCCATTGTAGGTAATTGCTGTTTAATACTTCTTGTGCTTGAGATGGGATTAAACTCCCAAATTGAGGTTGTAAACTCATAATTGTTTAAATTTTTTTAGTTAAATTTTTTTGTTTTTATTCTTAATTTAGAAGAATCAGCACCACTTATAGATTTAACTTTAATTCCATTTACAAAAACACTACCAGCATTACCCTCTTTTCGGGCTTCAGTTGTAATGTTTTTAGACTTAGCAACTACATCTTTAACTGCATCTGCTTTTCCTTGTTCATAAAAGTGTTGTGCTATTGTATCTGCGTGTCTTGCAGCGTACATGGCTTTATGATAACCTTTTGGATCTTTTAAACTACCATCGTCTGCTAAGAACTTCGTAACAAAATGGGTTATGTCTAATTGATTTTCAATTACTTCGCTTGGATTTTTAACACCATATCTAAATTTTTTTTCTCCTAAATCAAAATCGAAACCTTCGAATTCATTATTAAAAGTGCTTTTAGTTATACGTTCAAACTCCTCGCGTTGTTTGGTTCTCACTGCTTGGTCTTCATTATATCTATTAAAAAAGTCAACGGCTTTTTGTTGGTCAGGATCAACGTTAGATTTCAACTTGATTTCATCGTAATACTTATCCTTAAGACCATCTAAATAGCTTTTAGCTTTTCCAATTTCTTCTTTATACGCTAGTTTCTTTTTTCTAACATCGCGCTCTTCGTCTACCTCTTCATCATATTTAAAATTATCTTCTAATAAAAAGTTAACTTCATCATAGTCTAAGTGTGGACGTGTGTTTTTATAATATTCTCTAAGCAAAGTACTGTTATCAACGTTTGAGTAGTCAGCATTTAATCTAACATAATCTTCAATTGTAGAACCAGGTACTTCATCCATAAAAGAAACTAGCTTTTCAATGTTTTCAGGTAAAGGCTTACCTAATACTTTTTGATCTCTTACGGCTTCTTTTACTTCTTTTTGTATTTCTTTAGTGTCTATTTCTGAGTCTGATATTTCTTTAATAACATTCTCAACGGGTTTTTCGTCTCCTTGTCCCACTGCTTGCAATTCCACCTTGGGTCCTTCTTCGAGTAACACGCCTTCCTCTGAGCTTTGCTTTTGAACGGCATCTAAATCTATTTTTATTGGTTCTTCTTTTTTATTAACTGCAGCAAAATCCATTTTAACGGTTTCTTCTGGTACAATTAATTTTTTAGGTACTTTCTTTTTTACTTTAAAATCACCTTCCTGTTTAACAGGTTCTTTTACTTCTGTTTCTTTTGACATAATATAATATAATTAAAAATTGATAATTCTTTATCTAGGACTAAATTGCTCTAATCCAAACCCTCCTAAACCGTCAAATCCAGCAGATTCAAAGTCTTGAGGTAAAGTGTTGTTTTGTCTTTGATTTATTAATTGAGATTCTTGTGTTCCTTGTTTTTGTATTCTACTATCTTTCCTGTCTTCAATCTCTTGTTCTTTTCTAGTCTCTCCTTGTGATTTAATTTGAGCTAACTTCATGTTATAACTAAACTCTTCTGCCATTAGTTCTTTTTTAATCTTAGCCTCTTGAAGCATCTTGTTTATTTCAAACTGTATTTTAGCCTGCTCTATTTGTATTGTTGTTTCAGCCAGTGCTTGTTGTTTTTGCATTTCAGCTTCAATAGCTTGTTGAGCGGATTGAGAGTTTGCTTGAGCTTGAGCTTGTATATTCGCTTGTTGATTAGCTTGATCTTTTGCAGCTTTCTTTTTACGACTTTGTTTTAACAAAGCGTTAGCTAGTTTTATGTTTTTAACTTGACGAATATCAATAGCGTCGTCTAAGTCAATACCACCAGAAGCAAGTGCTGTCTGAATATTTTGCTCAAGTTGCGCCTTCATTTCATCATCTGGCTCTAATTCTAAAAATATACCAAAGTCCATTAAACTTCTATCTTGTAACTCTTCTAGTGTTCCAGTGTTGTAAGACGATATAGAGTCTATTAAAGCAGCTCTAGTTAATGGGTAATCTAAAGCATCCGCTATTCTCAACGCTATATTTTCGCAAGTTCTTAAGGTCAGATATAATCCACCCTGCATTACATGCCTTAACGCTGTGTTTGAGTTTGCGGCTGCCATTTTTTGTAATCCAACTAAAGCATGCGCGTCTGGAGTACTAGCATCTGTAGCTTCGTTTAATCCAGTAACATCTCTAATCATTTGCAAATAATACTGATAAGTTTGTATTAAAGAACCTATTTTAGCATTACCCGAAGATGTCTGTAGCTCTTGAATAGGTACTTTTCCTCTATTTAGATCTCCTTCTTGCGTCATAGATCTACCCACAATACTACCAGTTTGAAAATACATATTCAAAGCTTCTTGTGCGTTATAATTAGTTCCGTTACCTAAATCAACCTCAGCTAAACCATCAACATCTACAAAAACCCCGTCAGGAACCATTCTAGAAAGCACTTGTTGAAGTTTTAAGTGGGTTAATTGAATCATATCAGCAAAACCAGTTATTCTACTAACTGTTGATTCTATCATGCCCTTATATATTCTAGGTGCGCAAATAGAATAATTCATGTTTACTTTAGTAACATTAGCATTAGGTCTTGTCATATTTTCTGACAACTTCCATTCTAACATCATCTCATGACCTAGTATTTTAGCTCCAGTGTATAAAACCTCTATAGCTCTACCAACTCTTTCAAAGTTATCACTTTCAGGTGGATTAAATGTATCTGGCTTTTCTAAAGCTTTCTCTAGACCTTGGTCAGTTTGTTTTATTTTAAAAACTTGGTTAGTATAAGTTTTGTATTCAAAATACAACACTTGAACTTGATTATAAGAATCTTGTTGCGCATAAAAGTTTCTAGTATAATTTGCATCACCAGGAAATTTTTCTATTTCTTTTAACTCTTCGTCTGATAATCCAGGAAATTGCTTTTTAAGTTCTACCAAGCTTATGGACTTAACTTCACCAGCATAATATATGTCGTCAAAATTAGGATCTTCTGTATAAGAATAAACTAAATTAGCTGGATCTACGTAATTCAACGTAACACCATTTGATAAATTAAAATCTGTTTTAACCGCGCTTATACCTATGATAGTTAGATCAGCTATTAATCTTCTTTTTATTAAGTCGTATTTATTAGCTGCTAAAACATTTTCAATAGCTTCTTCTTCTGCTATTTCTATAGACTGTTTATAAGACAGTTGCATATGTAGATCTAATTCATCTTGAGACTCAGGTATGTTATTAGGATCATTACTATTAAAGAAGTTTAGACCTGTAGCATCGTTTGTTGCTTGGATTATTTCTTTAGCATACATATCTTTCATTATTGCGTCTGCATACTTTGTTCTTTGCTTTAAAGACTCAGGGTCTTGGGCATAGGCTTTTATGTCAAACACTTTTTGAGACATACCATTAACTATTATATCAACAAATTTTGGTATAATTGGAACAGGTTTCCAGTCTAAATTTAAATAAGACAAATCACCATTAATAGACAATTCATCTTTATATTTCTGCACTGGCTGTTCACCTCTAGCATACAGTCTTAATCTGTGAAAATTTAACCAACTATTTTGATATCTATTTCCCATACCGCCTCTGTCTCCAGAAAACCACTCGCCTTCAATAGCTCGAGCTACCGCGTAACCATAGTCATAACTTTGCTTCTCTTCGTCTGATACTACTTGACTTGGAAATGAACCTACGTAATTAGTATATTTCATTTATTGTATTATTTTTGAACTAAATCCTTCGTTATTATATCTTTTAAAACCTAATGGTTTTGTTTCTAGTTTTCTTTTAAAAATTGGATTATATTTATTTTTATTACAAGCCATAATAGCAAGTCCTGAACTAATAGAAGCATCGTGCTTTGTTCTATTGTTTATATCAAATCTAGCCCAATCATTTAGTGTTCTTTGAAAATAAACGTTTCCATATGATTCACCTAAATTACCAACATAACTATCTATGTAAGATTCTATAGCGGCAGCGTGTGCTTGTTTTATATCTTCACTAGAGTTAGGTATTCCACCAATTTCTCTTTCTGTTACAGATAGTTTTGATATAGCTTTATCTGGTCTATTCATTGAATAGCCTCTATAACCTCTTCTTTTAAAATAATATAAAAGTCTAGGTTTATTGTTTTCGGCTAGTATCGGCATACCATAAAATATACAAGCCATTAAAACATCTTCAAAAAACATCTCAGCGGTTTGCGGTCTAGCTATATATTCTAAGAAAAAAGTGTTTGCAGGTGCGTTTTCCATAGAAAACTTAGTTAAACCGTGTAGCGATCCATTAGAACCACGAGAATCAACTGTTCCTGATATATCATAGCTATCACAGCCAAAAGCACCTAAATGCTCGTTTGCTGGATATTTTAATCCGTTTTTTAATATCAATCGGTTTTGAAGATTTGATTCAGGTATCCACGAAACTTTAAATCTACCATTTTTATTTGGCATAAAGATAACACCATTTGGATTATCTTTTATACCATTACACCAATTGAAAGAACCTGTTGTTATTAATGATTCACTTTTACAATCCTCATTAAAATCAATTTGTTCATATATTTTAGTTAAATTAAATATAGATTGTTTAGCTTCGTCTCTAAAAGCATGTTGCTCAGTTCTTGGAAATTGTCTATAAAACTCATTTAAACCATCTTGATCTTTCTTAAGACCATCTACTTCATTTTGCCAATATTCTATTACACCTTTTCTTATTTGTTGACCATGCGGTCCAAAGGTATCTTTTTTTGGAGCATCGAAGACAGGTATTCCATAAGAATTAATGTATCCTTCATAGTTCCATTCCATAGGTATGAACAAAGAATATAATCCTGAACGAGTCTGTCCATTGGCATTTCTTTCGTTAACATCTGATTCATAATATAATTTTTTGAAGTTATCACCGCCTTTATCTAAGGCATTAGATGTACTTCCCATCATACATTTACCAATTACTTTACTACCTAATCTAAGGGTGGTTTTCGTAACACGCCAGTTGTTGAGGATGTTATTGGGCCTTTCCCATTTACCTGATTCATCGTGGACGAGAAGCTTGAGTTTTTCACCATCGTAGGAGTTGTCACCGGTGTTCTTCCAATCAATCGTGGTGTCCAAACCGGTGATTTCTTTAAGGGTTTCATTGGAATCAAGTTTTCTACGGGTAAATTTGGAGGCAGGGACTCTATAAGCAAGTTCGGTTTTAGGCCTGTCCATACCGTCTTGGATCGGCTTGAAGAAAAACGGGTAGTTGACCGAAATTGGTACGACTTTATCCGTGAACATCTTCTTTGCATCTGGACCAGATTTGGACAATATTCCAAACCGTGAATCCGTTGATATTGTTGCAAGGTTAACTGATTCAGCTGAGGACATAAACGAGAATCCGCTTCGACGGTTCTTAAGATAGCACATACCATAAGACCGTTTGTCGGCTTTGCAAGCTTCCCAGAAAATGTAGAATAATCTATTTGATTCCCTAAAGTCTGGCTGCCCAACATCAATCTTGGACCACTGCAGGTACATATAATGAGTGCCAGTAATATAAGTAGGATTACCTTGGTTATAGAACCAAAAACCTTCTTCACGTTTAATAAATTCTTTGTCAATATAGTCATACCATTTTTCTTTAAATTCTGCTGGATACTCTTCCCAATCAAATACTGATTTTATTTTATTTAATTCTTTAGGATAAGCGGTGTGACTCCATTTGTTTTCTTCAAATTTAGTAACATCTTGTTGTTTAGGCAAAGCTATTTTTAGGTTTTGTATTTCATAAACCTCACCTATTTCACCTGTTTTACTTATAACTATGACATCATGGTCTTCGTTATATCCATACTCCCATTTTTTATACCTATTGTTTCTTTTTAAAACTTTAGGTTTAATGTGGTCTTTTAATACTTTATATAGAGTTTGCTTGTACATTACTTAGATCTACCTTCAGCAAAACCTTTAAAAGACTTTTCTTCTTTTACTTCTTTAGGTTTTTCGTTTAATAAATCTTCTTCGCTTTGTATTCTATTTAATATTTCAAAAGCATCAAATATTGCTAATTTCTTAGTAGCTGCAGCGTTTTTTAATCTGTCTGCTGTTATGTCTTCTCCAGAATCAACAATTGCTTCTTTAGCTACTTTTATTAACTCTTCAACTGCTACATGCCCAGCCAGGATTATATTCTTCTTCGTTTCCTTTATATTCATACTTAATTACAATATCATTAGATTTCATACAATAAATTCTTTCTTTGTCAATCAAGAACTCCCATTCGCCACCAGGCGTATAACCAACAAGGTCTCCTGGTGTTATTTCAAGAGCATCTAAGGACTTATTTCCGTATTTCAATACACCAATAAGACTTTGTTCTTTATCGTTGGTTAGATTGTTTGTATTTTTTATAGGTTTTATAAAACACCTATTATTAATAGAGTTCCAACCATCTTTGTTCTTATACAAATATATTTGATCTAAAGCGCAGAAGTAAAGATTTTCTTTAAAAAAAGATCTACTTTTCTTTTTCTTACCTCTAGAATCATAAAAAGTTCTAAACACATTTTGATGTATAACTATAGTATCACCAGTTTTTATATTTGTTTCAAAAGCTAAAGGCGTAGCTATAACTACAGCTTGCCTATTTACAAATTTAAAGCTTTCTATTTTACTATTTAAAACTAAATCTTTGTCTTCAACTTTAATCTTGTTATTGTATTTATCACCTATTGGCTCAACAATAAAATCATATAAGCTTCTCATCAATATTCTAAATCATACTCAACAGATATAGCCATGTTAGAGTTAAACTTCTTCCATGGCATTACCTCGTTGTTTTTCTTTATATGTATATTATAAGATTTATCAGACTCATCTAGTAATATGTGAGATATTTCATGCCCTCCATATACTTGTTGACCAACCGAATAATGCATTGCATCAGTTTTGTAGTCTGACCCAATACTTATTTTTCTAATATTACTTTTCATCTTCTTTCTCAATATCAACATACTTACCATCAGATAAATCTATGTTTACCTGACCATATTTTTTTTCTAGTTTTTCTTTTGTTGATTCAATATCATCAGACACAGCTTTTATTCTATTGTGAATATTAACTTTTTGAACATCTAATACACCTAAACTTCTTAATAATTCATTAAGAGCTGTTTGTTGAGTTGTTACTTCCTCTAGTTCTTTACTTGTAATTTTTTTAACTTTTGTCATGATTTGATTTTATTTAATTATTATACTTATATAGTCACTTGCTTTCAGACTATTTACATACTATAAAGTCAGCTACAGATACACCGGCTCCAGCCACTGCTGTAACGTAATCTACGGCTACTGGTAGTATTGATCCAGATTGTAAACCCGTAAAAGTTATAGCTTGCCCAACCACTGGTGCTCCACCTCCAACTGCGGTTACACCTGGCAGTATAACACTAATACTTGCATCAGCTGGCATAACTCCACAGTATATTACTGAAGAATCTAAATTTGTACCTAGTGTTCCACTATCGTTTTGAAACAACCAAGCCGGTCTAACATCTATACTAGCTATCATAGCCGCTGTTAAAGGCATAGCTTGTCCTACTATACCATCATTTGTTGGAAATTGTCCCATTGTTTTTTATTTATTTGTTACTTATTGATTTATATTTCTCAAAACCACGCGAGCCAAAATAGGCTACATACACAGTCGTTAATAATTGTTTTAATAATTCTATCCACTCTTGCTCTACAGTAAAAGATATTTCGTGATGACTATCAACCCATATAAAGGCTATAGCCATAAATGATAAGAATATAAGAGCCATAGGGCGCGTGTTTTTACTAAGCCACGAATCAGACGTCATATCTGAATCCCAACGTTTTGTTATTTGGTCTTCTGCGGATGCAGCTGCTTTTTCTACTATGACTTGAATTTCTTTTTTAATTTCAAGTTTTTCTTCTTCTGTAGTTGTTAGTTTATCGATAACGTCACCAACGTCTTTGATAACGTTACCGCTTAACCATTCCCATATTTTTTTCATTAGCCTTTCATTGCTTTTAATATTGAATAATAAGTTTTACTTATAGAATAAGTATTATTAGCTAAAGATTTAGCTTCAGTATTTATTTTTTTATAAGATTCGTTAGAATTAATAGTTAACCTAAGTTGTTCTTTATGGTTTTTATTTATTAAATAAATATTTTTAGCTGCTTGTTTTATTGTTTCAACGTATTCTTTTTGAGCTTCAATAATAGCAGAAGGATCGTATGGATCACTACTAATTATTTTAGCTTCTTTTTTTTCAAAAGCAGAGTAGGCAAACACAACAGCTTCCGTTACCATACCTATTGTTAATAATAAAGAACCACCTTCCCAGTGTTGAATTTTAAACAAAGCTCCTAAAATAACTATAGCAGCTCCAATTCCGTAAAGCATGTTTGTTACACTTAAATTTTTTAACATAATATTTGATTTAATTATTACAAAGATTCAATATATAATCTCTATTTAAATAATCACATATTAGTTAAGCTTATTACATTACTATTATTCTTTATTCTGCGAAAGCATAGTGCTAGCACCTACTATTGGAACTACAGATAATGGTAACTTGTTTAATGAGCTTGATAATTTTGTAAGGTTTTCCATTGAATCACTCATGAAATCAAAAATTCTATGAGAACTAATATTTGCAGTTTTGCCAGGAGCAATAGCAGCTGTGTTAATCACTGGGTTTGATTTAAAATGATTTTTTGCTTTTAATAAAATATGTGGTGTTATGTTATCATATTCATTTTTCAAAAAACCACCATCTATTAGACTTTGCCTCAATTCACCTGCAAAAGCCAATGGTTCTTTTCCTTCAGAGCCAGTTTTAAAATATTTATAACTATCCAACTGATCTCCATTTTTCTTAAAAAATTTTTCAGAAGTTTCTATATAATCATCTAAAACTTGTTGCCCTTTGCGAAACCCATCAAAGGAATGTCCTTGCTTGCTTCCAATAGAGTATTTATTTCTAGCTTCTGTAAGTTCTCTGACTTTTTGTTCGTATTTTTTTATAGCTTGATTTGGTTCAATTTGTAAAAGCTCTTTATCAAGAGGTGTTACACGACCCGCTTGACCACCATGTTGAGTTTCATGTGCCCACGTTGCTTTATTTTTAGTTCCTTTACCTCCTAATACAAAAACCCCGTCGTTTACTTGTGAACCTTGTTGAGGCCCCAACATAACTTCACCTAGAGGATTCTTCATGGCATTTGATGTTCCACCGTCTATTTGACCACCAAAAGTTGCATTATTATTTAAATAATTTGCCGGAAGTTTTTCATTATATAATAAATCCGACCCTTTACTATAATTTAATTTACCACCTTGTATTGCTTCTTTTGCTAATTCGTTTATATTAGGTTTACTCAATTCTTGTATTCTAAATTCAACGTTCTTTTTAGCTTGATCACTTAAATCTTCTTTAAATAGTTTTTTATAATTTGAAAGTAAGCCGCCTAGTTTGCTTTCCGTAATATCTAAATTTGGATTTAAAGGATCTTGATTTCTTATCCAAGGATGGTAATGTGCTTTGGGATTTTTAATTAACCCCTCTGTAGTTTTAAGTTGACTTTCTAATAAACCAAGCTCTTGATTAAATAATCTTTTCTTACCTTCTGGTGAATTAATTCTTTCAATCATAGCTATTCTTTGAGCTTTACTCATCTCCGCTCCTTCAGCTAAACTTTCTAAAGTATTATACATATCTTCTTTAACCTTAGGCTTAAACCTTCCAGTAAATTTGTTATAAAGACTTGCATTTTCTCTGCCAAATTGTGTAACTGCATTATCGGTATTTTTACCAATACTGCTCACAATATTAGAAAAATTTTCAGGAGCATTACTTATTGCATTTACTGTAGGTTTTCCTAGTCCAGCTAAAGGGTTAACAGCATTATTTAAAACTCTTCCAGTATAGTTAGCTGCCCCTTTAACTCCAGTACCAACGCCTCCAGCTCCTATCATACCTAGCCCAACATTAAGAGTTGCAGAAGGAACCATACCAAGACCCATTTCAGTTTTAGCTTTCAATTTGTCAAAAGTCGATAAGTTTGGATCTGTTTCCATTGTCTTTATGTCTCTAGCTAATTGTGTTGTATTTCCAGTATCAAAACCTAAAAAAGAATTAATACCCATATCACCTAAAAGCGCTGATGGATCTGACATATAAGCTAATGGTCTTTCTAATAAACTTAATGAGGCATTATGTATTTCTTCACCTCTTTCATTGTTTATTGCTGCTTGTTTTTTTTCTTGTTCTGTTACAGGGCCTTGACTAATAGTTGCTCTATTTCTGTTTTGTTTCTTCTGTATTTTTTTTTCTTCTATTTTCTTAACTTGAGCTGCGTTCTTAATTATTTTTTCTGAAGAAACGTCGTTGTTTTGTCTAAATTTTTCTACAGCTAAATTATCTGAAGTACTCTGGTTTAATAGTCTTTCATTATCTACAGCTTCTTTAGTGGCAAGCTTATGTGCTAGTAAACCTTTAAAGTCTTTTTTACTATGAGGTGTACTACCATCATGCATTCTAAGTGGGCTATGATTAACACCACCTTGTAATCCTTTAAAAAAACCTTTCTTTAATGCCATATCTATGCGTTTTTAGCTTCGTTGTAGGCTTCTTTTTCCCAAGGTAAATTCTTAGCGCCTTCTTTCATTGAAGATCTTGGGTATTCTTTGCCCTTCCAAAATACTGTATCATCATCATAATCTAAGTCTCCACGCTTTATTTGGTTCACATGAACCATCTCGTGATCTACTACGTCTTTAATTTTACTAGGGTCTTTAATATCTTTATTAACTAGTATACCGCCTTTGTTTGTGGCCATCCCTAGTGTATTTTCATCCATATCAACATGTAATATAGGAGTATTTAATGTGCACTCACAGTACGGTGCCCCTTTCATTTTAAATGCCATATATGGAAGATTAAATAAACCCCGCAACTATATAGTCACGGGGATATTTAGGTTAGTTAATTATACTATTGCTGCAGTTGCAATTGCAAAAGCAGAAAAATACATTTGAACTGGAGTAGCAGCTTCATCAAGTCCTAATTGAACAGTTGATTGCACGCCTCCTGGATTAGCAGTCATTGCTGCGTATACAGCTTTTTGTGGTGACTTAGCTCCATTAGTGATAGTTGGAGCACCGCCAGTACCATCTTTAGTAGCTACTACAGTAAGAGTTACTACTCTTTGACTTAAACTTAATACTGGTACTGCTTCGTCAGTAGCTCCAGATCCCGTATGTGCAGCTTGAGTGCTTGCGGCACCGTCTAATACGATTGTTAATGATCCAGCATTATATGCTACGCTTTGAATTTGTTCTACGTTAACTAATTCAACACCTTGAGCTGCAGGAGTTGTTGTGTTAACAATGTTGAATTTTAAAAATTTTGACATTTTGTTTTGTTTTTTGGCTATTAAGCCTGGTTTGGTTTACTATTATTTTGAGTTTTGTACAGTCCTCTACTGTTTTATTTTTTCATGCCACACATTGAGGCAATACCTTTTTTCATCATAAGAGCTGGCTTACCTAAAGTTTCCATCATACGAGCTGGGTTGTTGCCTGTGTTTATTGTGGGATCTGGTGCGCCAGATGCATCTCCTGCGTATCCCGTGTCACCACCAATTATTGATTGTGAATCAGGTGTCATGTCTTCAGCTAAAACGTTGTGACCCATGTCTCCAGACATTTTAGGAGCTGCGTCAACAGCTTGTTTAAATTTACCAGACAATTTACCATCTGCTGAGGCCGCTCTTAATCCAGCAGTGAATTTTGGTGCAGCATCATCATACATCTTAGGTGCTGCATTATGTCTAGCTCCTTCACTTAATACTTTAGTAATGTTTTTCGCCACTGGATCTCCATACATTTTAGATGGATGCTTTTCGTAATCATGAAAAATATTTGACTGATCACCGTGTGAAGAACCTGTGCTACCGTGGTAACCCTTATCTGTACCTTTGTAGTTTTTATAATCTATATGTTGATCTGATTGATCACCTTTCATTGATCCATGCATTTTAGCTGCTGGATCTCCATACATTCTAGCAGCGTGTTTATCATGCTCACTATTTTCTAAGTAATGTAATCTAGCCGAAGCGGTTAAGTCTTTGTCGTAAGCTTTCGTGGCATCATACTTTTGAGCATGATGATTATTCCCTGTGTAACCCATAATTTTTGTTTTTTATTGTTGTTTTGGTTTGGTTTTTATTTTAACATTTCCAGCGTTTTCTAGCTGCTTTACCTCTTTCGCCAGTCCATCCTTTGGACCTAGCGCAGAATGATTTTCTTCTTTTAGCAGCCTTACTTCCTGGTTTTACGTCACCGGTTACTGCTGTTTTTAATTTACTTCCTGGGTTTTCTGCTCTGTATTTTTTAACTCCCTTGGAAGTCATACCAGCACCCTCTTTAGTGGTTCTAAAGTTTCTTCCTTTACCCTTAGTTGTTTTTCTAACTTTTAATATAGGGGAAGTAAATGGGTTATCTTCTTGTGAAAACATTTTTATTTTTTTACACAGTTATTAACCATCTTAACTTTTCCACCTTTAGTTTTTTTACCACTAGGTGATTTTTTCTTGCCTTCAGCTTTGTATCCTTTCCAGCAACTAGCCTCAGCTTTAGCTGGATGATTCATAACTTGTTTTATAAGTTGTAAACTCATGTTATTTATATACTTTAGCCTTTGAAGTAATAGGCCCAGCTACATAATGCGTTGGGGCTTTAAGTATTTCCATACCTGTAATTCCAGAACTAGAACCCTCTCCATGAGGTCTTCCAGATTGATCTAAAGGCCCATCCCATACATGAGATTCACCAACAACACCAACTTTAATGCCTGGTTTTAATTTTTCCATTGAAGGATCGTATTTGTTACTATGCATATCTTTATTTATTATGATTATTATTTATTTAAGGCTTCTTAAAAATGCTTCCAATATTATCAAGCGCTCTTCCTACAAAGCCTTTGCCTCCAGCTTGATAATCTTTAAAGTTTTTCATTTTTTTCTCTAATCTAGTTACTTTTCTTGTTTTACCTTCAGCTGTAGCGTCATCAATTCTAGCTTGAATAGATGGTGCGTTTCTTTTATAAAACCCCATAAAACCACTTCTATGCTCAGGGTTGCTTAATTTAGACATGTCAAATGGCTTAGCAACTTTGTTGTTTTCTAAAAAACTATATTGAGGAGTGCTTGATGCTGGTGGAGGTGTGTTAATAGTTGCTCCAGAATTGATACTAGTTGGATTAGAATAAGAACCACTCATTGCACCACTTCCAGTTGAAGACGTAGGTAAACCTGGTAATCCAAGACTTTTAGATACACTAGCCGTGTCTCTTCTATAGTTTGTTTTTCCCCCTTGATTTAAATTTAAGTTTTGAACTGCTTTTAAAGCATCCATAGCGTTGTAAGCAGCAGAAGGATCTATCTTCATGCCAAGAGGTGACATAGCGGCTGTTTTTTCTAATTGACCACCATATGTTTGTCCGGCAACTTGTCTAGTTGAATCACTAAAAGTGTTTAGTTGTCCACTTTCACCCACGTTAGCGGGATCTATTAAGTTAGGATCTTGTGTGTTATTCATGTTATTATTTGTTATGTTTGGTTTTCCAGCTGGACCATATGTTAATAAATCTTGTTGAGATTGAATTATATCTCTTTCTCTAGCAGCGTTTTGATAAGCCATGCCAGTTCTATCTCTATCGCTAACAACATTTTCACTATATCTTAGTTCATCTGGTAATTGAAAGTTTTCATATCTTCCATCAATATTATTACCTAAACCATTAGCCCATTCTACTTTTTCTATAGGTTTTTCTGCAATTTCTTGCCCAGTTGCTTTTAAATAAGATTCTCTTTGATACCAAGGAGTGCCATCGTTCATACCACCAGGTGCAAATGCAGCTTTGTCTCTAGCTTGTTTATCATCTACCTGCTGTTGCAGCTGAGCGTTCATAGCGTATGGCATGTTTGATTTAAAACCCATTTTTATCTGTATTTATCTTTATTAACGTTATAAATAGCTTTTGTCAGTACTTTATCTGTATAACTACTACCATTTATTATTTTATTTCTTCTTTTACTTATAGGCAGATCTTCATCACCTAGCATTATTCTGTATATTCTATTTATTAATTGCTTAAATTTAAAAGACACAGCATATATGTTATATTTCTGTGTTGTTCTATTTCTGTTTCTCCAAACAATTATCCATTCGTTTTTAAGCAATCGATTCCAACGGCGGTTATCCCAACTATAGGAATAACTACCGGTTTTGAAATCTTTTTTAGAAAAGTATTCTATAGATTCTAAATATATTAAAAGCTCTAAGTCAGCGTCATTTAAGTCATTGTTTTTACAAGCCCACTTGCGTATTATACGGTAGTGTTTTAGCAGTTTGAGATTTTTTAAGTCCCCTGCGTCTAGCTTTCTCATAAAACAACGACCACATCTTGTGATTTAATAACGTGATAAGTTAGATCTCCTACCTCTATTTTATGCCCAGCATGTCTATCAAAAAATATAGTATCAGACTTTTTCAAGCCTTCAACCTCATTGCCAACAGAAACAACTTTTGCTTTTATGTATCTAATGTCTTCTCTATGCGTTTCCGCTAGAATTAAACCACCTTTTGTTTCAGTGGTTACATTTTTTTCTTTTTGTATTATTAAGTTTCTACCTATTGCTTTCATCTATTCTTATATTATTGATTACACAATCGGTTGACAATATAGTGGTAGCTACAGAGGCTGCGTTTTTTAAAGCGCTTTTAGTTACTAATAAAGGATCAATTATTCCTGATTTTATCATATCAACTGTTTTGCCAGTTAATACATTTAAGCCTCTTCCTTTGATCTTAGGTAATTCTGCATCTATTATGCCAGCATTTTCTAATATTGTCTTAAACGGCGCTGAAATAGCCTCTAGCAGTATGCTCTCGCCTTTAGATTTAGGTTTTATATTATTGCTAGCATTTAGTAATGCAATACCGCCTCCTGGTACAATACCTTCCTTAATAGCAGCTTTAGTAGCACAGACAGCGTCTTCGACCCTATCCATTTTTTCTTTTAACTCAATATCTGAATTAGCACCTACTTTTACAACTGCAATTTTAGCAGCTAGCATGGCTAAACGTTTTTCAAGCCTTATTATTTCATCAGGAATCTTACATGTAAGTAATTTATCCTTTATGTCTTTTATTATAGTAAGACAGTCTTCGTTTATTGTTTCTAATTGAATTATGGTTTCTGTTTGATCTGTAATAGATTTTAAACACGAACCTAAATGATCTATTTCAATTAAATCCATATCATCACCTAGATCTTCATTTATAAGTGTTGAACCTGTCAAAAGAGCTAAATCATCAAACATTTGTTTTCTATTAACACCTAATGTAGGTGCTTCAATTACATTAACCTTTATGTTGCCTTTTGTTTTATTCATTGCTAACGCGGATAAAACCTCAGGGTTTAAGTCTCCTATAATTAATAAAGACTTGCTGTTTTTTATAACATACTCTAACACACTTTGTATTTGTCTAATACTTTCAACTGGAGATTCTATTAGTAAAACTAAAGGATTATTTAACTCAGCTGTGTTTTTAGCTTTATTTGTTACAAAATGAGGACTTGACAATCCTTTAAAATACTGCGAACCTTCTATTACCTCAAGCTCTGTTTCCCCACTTTGAGATTGGTCCATCATAACAACGCCAGTGTTATCAACAGATCTAAAAGCATCTGCTATAATCTTTCCTAGCTTTGGATCGTTATTTGTAGATATAGTAGCGATGCTGTCAATCATGTCCCCCTCAACTGGTAACGAAACACTCTCTAGGTATTTTACAACTTTATCAACACCGCTATTAATACCTTCTTTTATTTCTCTAGAATTACTATTATCTGAAACCTTATAGGCTTCAACTAATATAGCGTGTGCTAGAACAGTTGCTGTTGTTGTACCATCACCAGCTTCTTTAACTGTTTTTCTAGCTGCTTGTTTTAGCAGACTACAACCTAAATTTTCTACAGGGTTTTTAAGTATAACACTATCGGCTACTGTAACACCGTCTTTAGTTATAGTTGGAGATCCAAAAGAATCTTCAAGCAAAACACATTTACCACTAGCCCCTAATGTGGAGCTAACGGCTTTTGTGAGTTTTTCTATACCTTTAAATACTTCATACTTAGCTTCGTCTCCAAAGCTGAGGTTTTTTACTATCATGTCTGACATAATTTGATTTGATTAAATTTAATTTATTTTATTTAAAAGTTTTTACGACTTTTGGTCCATTAGCGAACTCTAGCTTTTTAGCGTAATGAGCAACTGATGAATCAATCGCTTGTTCTGCTCCTTCTAGGGTTTCACGTCTGGTTACGTCGTGCCAAGTATCTTTTTCTTTTTGATCTTGGTGTTCGGTTTGATAGAAACCGTTTGGTAATTGCACAATACGCCAATTTGACTTATCAGCTACATGCTTCCAAAGGTCTAGGGTTTCTTGTGTAGTTTGTGGTTGACTACTCCATGATTGAGTCTGGTAAAAAAATGTCATTGGTTTTGGTTTTAATTAGACATTGGTTATTGCTCTTACCGAGCAGGTATGTTTTTATTATCACTTGTTATACCGTATATTTACTTGCTAGCTGTAAAATCATTAAACAGTTTGCCATGTAAAATATAAATCTTCATTTACTGGTGTAATTTGAGATTTAATATTTGCGGCTATAGACGCTTGTATAGCTGTTACATCTAATGATTTTTCTAACCACCCAATAACTACAGCTTCAAAAGCTTCCGTGTCCTCATAAGGTATAAAAGAATCACCTGCTACATACTCGTAGTTTTGAGTTCCAATCAATGTGTCAGAATAAGTAACGTCTTCAATATCTTCAGAACCTGTGTACCTGTAGTGTACCGTGTATATAACATTGTCTTCACCTTTTGCTTGAATGTGAGCGTTCATTTGCGGGATGTCCCACCTGTAAGTAATTGCCATTGTTTTAATTTATTAAGTCATTATTTCTAAATATATTGTATAATTTCCTATAGTAGAGCCATAATTACCTCTCCACCAATCTATTTGATCATTGCCAGAAGAAATAGATACTTGAGGACTTCTAAGCCAAAAGCGTTTAGAAGGATAACCTGGTGAAGAAGTTTCAGCATAATAATAAGTGCTATCACCTCCTGTATATGGTGGTGGTGATAAACCAGTTCCTCCTGACGGAGGCGCAGTATTAGCTCTTTTATTCCATCTCATCGAAGACGATCCAGTTAAGATGTCATAAAAAGTTGCAGTATCGTAATCAGCCGTATCAACTCTAGTTGTCTGCCATGCTGTGCCAGAATAAGTATCTAAATCAAAAGTTGTTCCACCTAAAGTTACATTTCCACCAAGCTGAAGATCGCCAGTATATGAACTCCCACTTGTATATTTCCAAACAACTCTAACATCATGACCATAATACAAAGGTAAAAGAGTGGTGGTTTGATTACTCCACGAGGTTGAATTACTTGGGTAAACGGTGCCTATCGATTGAAGTTTACCAACCCAAATGCCTCCATAATTTCTAAAATTAGATAACCTATCTTTAGATCCTTCGTAATTAGGATCAAATTCAGCAGAGTCAGCACGAGAAAAACAATCAACCAAGTCATCAGGTGGATTTTTCTTAAATTGATCACATACGTCTTGTAATGAAAATGTGTTAGTATCTGGAACAGCCATTATAGTCCAGCTTTTTCTAATCTTGCTTCTAACTCAACAATTTTAGTTATTAATAAATCTATATAAGCAACAGACTTTGTTCCGTCTACGTCTTCTCTTACAAACTCTGGATTTGTTTTTTCTAATTCTTGAGCTATTACGCCAACTCTCTTATAGTCTGGTTCTAGCTTTAATTCAAAGCTTTTCCATTTAACATCTAGTTTTTTTGGTTTTAAATCTTTTATATTCTTTTTTAATCTTTCATCTGAAGATAGTATAAAGTTAGTAGCCGTTGCGGTTCCAGTACAATTTATATTTGTTGTATTAGCTACGGGTCCTATTCCAAAATATATTGTTTCGTTTGTAGTACCTGTGCTTATGTAGGTTAGGGAGCTGGATTGGAGGATTGAAAGGTATTGATTTGATGAAGATCCTGTATATCCTTTTATTTCACCGTAAATAGCAACATTTCCATCAACTTGTAATTTTTCCAAAGGTGCAGAAGTTCCAATCCCGACGTCACCTTTAATAAGTAGATCTCCTGCGTTAGAAAGATTCATTGAATCCATTGCCCCAAAAAGGCCAGGAATCCATACAACTTCATTACCAAAGTGGTGGACTATGGTATCCCAATAACCTGACGTTTGAGCGCCAATGGATAAAGTTTGTGTACTGTAAGTAGTGGGTAGAATTCCCGCTATTGAATCTGACATCTTAATATTACCATTGGTGTTTAATTCAATATAATCAGATGAACTACCAGCTCTTAAGATGCCTACTACATGCAAGCTACTACTCGGACTAGCTGTTCCAATACCGAGCCTATCATTTGTATTGTCCCAATATAAGTCTGCGTCACTTGATAAAGAGGTTGCTCCACTCCAAAAAGCAACTCTACTAGCTACACCTCCACCTGTGATTGTTCCTTGAGGTATATTTGGAAAAGCTTCTAAATCACCTTCTCCATTTATATAATCACTTGTATCACCTTGAAAAGTTATACCTAAGTTTCCACTAGTTGTTACAGGTGTACCTATAATCGCTATTGCATCTCCTTGACAAGTTAATCCCACTGAAGTTACTGTGCCATCTGGATGAGCATCTACATAGGCTTTGTTTGCTGCGTCAGTAGAAGCACTTACGGTGTCGACGCCTTGTATACGTCCTGTACCACTACCTAGGCTTATGTTACCATTTTGAACAGTTAATGTACCTCCTGACGTAATAGTTCCGGAGGTACTTAACGTGCCTTGTATAATATGATCTGCGTAATAATTAATTTCTGCCATAAAATTTAATTTAAATTAAAATTAGCTACGAAACTTTACTGACTAATACTCTAACATTTGTAGAAGGAAAAGTTCCATTGCCGCTAACAACTATTGTATTGATCCCGGTTCTGTCAATTTCAGCATAAATCGTTTCTTTGCTTGTATCATCATATAATTGCACGGTTACATCAAAACTTCCTAAGCTATGTGTTATCGTTCCTCCCCATGCAGTTATTGTAGTAGCATAACCATTGTTCCCTTGAACAGCACTTGCTAGATTAGCAATAGTAACCGCTTTGTTTGTGTCTGTTGAATTATCGTAAATTATTAACTCATCATTAGTAGCGGGCGCAGAAGCTAAGTTTGTTTGACCTTTAATGTCAAGACCAACAACAGGAACTGGTCCTGATGAAGAGGCTACTATAATACCCTTTTCGTCATTAGTTGTAGAAGCTGTAACGCCTGTTACATCACCTTGTGGTATTGTTGGAAAAGTAGCCAGTGAGCCATCACCTCTTACATAAGAAGCAGTGTTTCCTTGCCATTGTAATGTCAACGTGCCATTTCCTGTTAGTGTGTTAGATGTTTCTAAAGAATTACCGTCGGTTGTTGCGTTTATACTACTTATTGTACCACCTGAGTTATTATCTACCCAAGGTACGTTAACAACCAAATCATCACTTGAATCAACTTGAACTTTATACGTTCTTGAAGCCGTTGTGCTTGATGCGTTAGCAGCTACTGTTTGCGTGCCGTCAACATTAGCCTCAAATACTGTACCATTTAAAGTTAAACCTGTGCCTGCCGTATATTGCGTATTTGTATCTGTAGCTGTTATTGTAAGCGTGTCACCCGCTACAGCCGTAGATGCACTACCGGCTCCAACGATTGTTAAAGTGTCATTGTTGTTATCCGCTACCGCCGTACCTGAGGAAGATGCTACATTTTTAAATATATTCTGAGAAGAACCTTTATCTGAGTTAGTTAAAGTTGCTTGACCTGATGAGATATTTGAAGTTATACCACTTCCAGTTGGATTTATAAACATTAAACCAACTGTTGAATTTGTAGCTAAATCCGTGTCAGATTGAACAACTATAAAGTCGCCTTCAACGGAAGCACCTGCTATTGCTGCTGTTTGAACTATAACTGAATCACCAGGAGTTAATGGCGTTGCTGCGTTACCAAAGAAATCACCAGCAACTGTTACTACGTAGTAATCACCTACTGCAACTGCAACTCTTGAGCCACCAGATGTTAAATTACCACCACCAACTATTGCACCGGTGCTAGCATTGAAACCACCTTTAAATTCTAATAGACCTGTTAACGAAGCTTGCACGAAAGCAGTTGTTGCTATTTTTTCTGAACTATCACCGGACGATGGAGTGTCAACATAACCAAACCCAGAACTATCTCTTGCTATAAGCCTTAACGGAGTAGAAGCCTCTGTTCCTAGAGCATTGATTGTAGGTACAGGTCCTGTTGCATCTGTTATGTCTATATAAGTTCCCTCTGTTAATCCCGTAAGATCTCCTTGAGGTATAGCTGGGAATGTTACTAAATCACCCTCACCATTTACATATTGAGCTGTAGTTCCTTGCCATACACCGGTCATTGTGCCACTTCCTGTGATTGTGTTTGAGGCTACATTTAAAGCAGTACCGTCAGTTTTAAAGTTTACGGACGTTACTCCTGAAGAAGTTACATATCTACCGTCTAAATCGACCACAGCTCCTACCGCAACGTTATTACCAGTTATTGTTAATTCACCATTAGAGGTATTAAAGCTAGCGCCAGTTACAAAGTAATTGTCATTGTTATCAGTAGAAGATATAGTTACAGCTCCTGTTGATTGGTCTATTGATATGTTATTACCAGGTACTATGCTTGTTACACCTGTATTATTAATTGTTAGTGTTGATTTAACACCTACTGTAGCAATCGACGTAGATATACCTGTAGTTCCCACAAAGTCAACATCATCGCCATCTGCAATTTCATTATCACTACCCGTTGTTGCACCTAGCGTCCATGACGTATAAGCCCCTGCTGGCGTTGCCCATACGTTATCACCTCTTAAGAAAGTAGTGCCACTTGGAGTTCCAGTTGCAGAAAGATCTATAACACCCGTTGTAACAGCACCTGTTGCGTTTGTATTTTCTGTAGCGGCGTCTATAAACGTTCCATTAGCATTTGTGAAACTTGTTACACCAGTAGCAGCTGAAGCATCCATTGATATCCAAGCAGTGCCATTCCAGAAATACATAACTTTATCACCAGCAGTTGTATCAAAATACATTTGACCTTCTACAGGGGTTGATGGTGCGGTTCCTTCGTTATCAATAACAGGAAGTTGCAGTTCATTTTGATTCATTTCAATATCAGAACCTATCATTCCAATATTAGCATAGTAATTAATTGCCATAATTTATTTTTATTAGTTTAGTTTAAGATTGATGACCCAGCTATATTACTGTTAAAGTCGACCGTTATTGTTGTTGCGTTTGTATATTCAACTTCTCCGTATATTTCATCTCCACCGTTATCAATTAACGTTACAGATGGTTCTGCTTTTCCTGTTGTATTATTAATCACCCATTGATTGGATGCGTTAAAATTCTGTTTTAAGTTTACATCACCACCACCTGATATTTTAAAATCTATAACAGTGTATTGAGTACCTTCTTGCGCTATAACACCGTTTCCTCCGATGTATGTTATTGTAGCTATATAGTAGCTTCCAGTGTTTGGATCTACAGTATATGTGTCTAATTTATAATGTCCAAATTGGCTTATTTCATCTCCTTGACCTATTAATATATCAGTACCTACTAAGTAATTGAGAAATGCAACTACGTTTTGTCCATTTACTTCTTTAATAGCAAACCTTATTTCAGTTAATGTATTAAAAGCAGTACCAGAACCACCACCACCTGTTTTAGAAACAGTTCCAGTACCACCGTTCTGTGTGTCTGACCAATTAAAAGACATTTGTCCGCCAACATTGACCTTAGCATTAATGTTTAAGTACCTAGCTACCGCTGATGCGGTGAACTGCTTTGTTAACCTGTTTTGTGACTCAGTGCCTATCCAGGCGTCATTGTCAGTAACAGTTGTATCAAATGGATATGTACTTATTCTAGCCATGTTTTAACTTGTTTCTATTAATCTATATGTAACGTTTATTTTCCAAGTGGCGCTAGGAGTTCCAGTTATTATTGGATTAGTACTACTTGTTAAGCTTAATTTAAGTGCAGCATTAACTCTAAAATTACCAGCTGTAGGCGTTCCTACTTGAATACCCCCAATAATTGTAAACCCACCGCTAGGTAGTGCAGTGTATGGGATTTCAACTCTATGCTCTGTGGTAAAAGGCGCAGAAGTTCTCCATGAAAAAAGTGCGCTTTGAGTACCCCAATTATAATCATCACCTGCACCACCGGCGTTTATTGTGATCGTTGATAAACCTAGCATTTGATATGTATGACCAGCGACTGCAGGTAATATCTCAACCGGCGCTGTACCTAACGTCCGTAATTGAGCGTCTGTAATCAAGACCGTAGCTGTCACTATGTTAGGAGCTGAAGCAAGAGCCGCTATACTGCCTACAGTGAAGTTTTGTGTTATGTTTTGCTCGTTAGTGTTAGGGGTAGCGGTTTTAGTTCCTAATAATAGGTCTGAAGCTTTAGGCGTACCAGTTCCATATGCTGTTAAATTTGCCATTTTTATTTATTTTTAGTTCCTTTGCCGTATTCACCCCTATTTTGAGCTACACTAACAAATCTTTTTTTAGTATGATCATAATCTTTGTTTATAAGCCAATTAGGTCCATGTTCTTTTGCAGCTTCTCTTCTTTTTACTTGGTTTTCTGCCTTTTTCTTCTTTCTAGCCGGTGTCTTTGCATAAGCAAGGTCTCTTTCTGCCTTAGCCTTAGCAGCCTTAGGGCTTAGTTTCTGTGCCATATATTGGTTTTTTCTTATAATATATATACTCACATGTATTTACTTGTTTTTACCCTGCAAACACTGACAGTAGATAGCTATTATTTATATATAACTACCTTTTGTCACGTTTTTAAAAAAAAATGTCACATATTTGGGGGTATGGTGTTACTACTAGTTTTTGAAAAAGTTTTTTGAAATGTAAAATCGTTTTTATTTAGCGGGGTTGGCCAATTTCTAGGCTCTAGGATCGTGACGTTTAAGCCATTGTTTGGTTTTCCATGGGGCTTTTAGACTTTTTTTTGGCATCAGCTTGCCCCGGCCACTCACGGACTTGCGATGGTTTAATGTAGATAATATATATGAAATTAATAATTAATAATAATTTAAATTTAACACTATGAAAAAAGAAATGAAAGTAAACGAATTAACAACGAAGAGATTTGTAATCAGAAAGTCTCTAATTGGAACTAACACAGTGATTACATTCACTAACAAAAACAAAGAGTTATGTGTATACAATCACGATGTAGTGTATGAACAACTTAAAGATAAGTTTAATAATATGAACTGTTTCAATAAGTATAACAGTTATACTAACAGTAACAATCTTCCAGTATTCGTCAGAGCACTTGATAAGATAGTATAATCATAAAGGCCTTCGGGCCTTTTTTTATACCTCTCCGTCTCACTCACACGGACTTGTAAGTTTCTATTTCTGATAATATATACGTAACATTTAAATATATATACCATGACTGAATTAAACCAAAAACCATTTAACCAAACGATTTATTTTAATAATTTAATCGACCTCGAAAATAAATATTCCGATATCGAATCAACCTTCGAAAACCACGACGATTGGGTTAATTTTATAAACGACCGAATGTAGTATTAATAAACAAACTATAATTAGTAAGTTATAGTAACTAACAAGCCTGACTTTGAAATAGTGTCGGAAGAGTATACTCCGTCCTACGCCAATGTCAAGGCTTTCTTTGTATCTGTCTTAGCCACTCGCACGGACTTGCGTCTTAATAATATTGATAATATATACGTCAAGCAATTAAGCTTACAATAAATTATATTCTATGAAAACTACAAAATTAATTACAAAGCGATTTGTCATCAGAAAATCACTAATCGGAAAAAATCAAGTCATCGAATTCACTAACAAGAAGAATGAAGTATGTACTTACAATCATGACTTAGTCTACAATCAGTTAAAAGAGCGATTCGAGTCAATGCCTTGCTTTCAAAAATATAACTCGTATACTAATTCAAATAACTTACCAGTCTTTGTAAGATCACTCGATAAAATAGTCTAATCGAGTAAACTAAAATACTGACATTAGATAGTTATTATACTTATATAGCTACCTTTTGTCAGTGTTTTTTCTTTTGGCCTCCGAATTTTCTTGCACGGACTTGCAATCAATTACTCGAGATAATATATTCGAAGATTATATATAATATCACTGCTCAACGAGAGACAGTGCATTAGTCCTCACTACTATTTTTATTAACTAAACAAATAAACACCTTTAAACTATGAATTCAAATAATTCTAAATTAAACTATTTCTTATTAATAAAAGAAATACAAGAGAAGTTTCAATTTGACCCTTCTACAGACTGTATAGAAAAATATACAGAAACTATACAAGATTATTTATATGAAGAAATAACAAGTAAACTAATATTTTAAAACTATGCAAACTAATACTAAAATAGAAATACTCTCTACTATCGACGAATTAAACCAATATTTAAACGGCAACGTAACTAAAACTAGTATTGTAGAAACGTTAACAGAATTACAACTTACAATAATTACAAACAAATCAACTATAATATGAAAAGAAAATTTATTCACTACGTACTTATTAAGATAACAGATATTGCTTTAAAAGCCTTCATCTTAGCTCTAAAGATATTAGCGTTTGGAGGTATTGGTTTTGTAATGTTTCAACTAATTAATGATCCAAGTCAATTCAACAACTCTTCCTTTGGAATGATGGGTTAACTATACGGACTTAATTAAAATACTAAATGATAATATAACTGA
>OBMK010000217.1_pt1 | contig 56445 bp, 48 predicted proteins | sample 1539081 | NCBI WGS metagenome assembly OBMK01 (sample SAMEA3355528, study PRJEB22509) | marine metagenome | biome: marine; feature: river plume; material: water | place: USA | collected 2010-08-07 | depth 0.5 m | reverse complement strand
TTTCGGTCAGAGTATGACCCCCATGCATTCTTATGTGCTTTTGTTACAGTCATTATCTGTACTCCTTAATGTATACCAACCTTGAAGTGTCTCCACCATCATTGTCGAATACACCCTTTAAGTATGCTTCAACGTGTTCACGGTACTCACAAGTGTATGTGTCAACCCCGTGTTCAGATTGGATTCCGATAGTGTAACTCTTTACATCATCGTATTTAGTTTTTGTTTTTTGTTTGAATAAATAAGACATATTTTTCCTTTCGTCTCTCAGTTATATGTCACCATATCATACAGAACAGACTTTGTCAAGAACTATTTTCATTTATTTGCACTTTTTTGTACCATAAAGTGGTATATGTATACACTTTATTGCACCTAATAAAGTACTTGACAAATATTGCTATATACTATATAATGTCCTATATGAATGGAGAATTACATGAAACTTAATCTACAAGACGCTAGTTATGCCGCAGGAAGGTTTATAGAGTACTTCGATGACTTTGGTCGTATCGATGATTACTTCCGTGCAAGGAAGATAGAACGTGTACGTAATCTACCATCCCCCTTGCCAGGCATGAGTATTGAGGATGACCTATTCCAAGATTTTGATATACACCCCCAAGATATGAATTTCAAAATCGCAACCGTTCCTACCGAACAGTTTGATACCCTATTAGAGAAGACTGCATCATTCTCACCCGATGAGAATCCAGGCAAGACCCATAAGATGGTGGTGTTTGAAACAACTACCAATACTATATGCGGATTCATTCGTTTTGGTTCTCCCCTTATTAATAGTAAACCCCGTAACGACTACCTTGGTGGTGTACCCGATTTAGACATATTTAATAAACGTGCAATCATGGGATTTAACGTTGTACCCGCACAACCGTTTGGGTTCAACTATCTTGGTGGTAAGTTACTTGCGGCAATCTGTTGTTCTCATGCCAGTAGACGTATGTTGAACAAGAAGTACAACACAGAGTTCTGTCTATTCGAGACTACATCTCTATATGGTAATATCAAGGGTGCATCTATGTATGATGGTATGAGACCCTTCCTAAGATATAAAGGTGATACTCAATCTAAGTTCCTATTGACCCTTGGTGATGATATCTATCCTGAGATGAAGAAATGGTTTACTGAGAAGAATGATGGTGAAGAACTGGTACGTAAAGGTGTGTCCTCTCGTAAACTAAAGTTACAGACTAAGATGATTAGTGTGGTCAGGGCATCACTCAAGGAACACAATACCGAAGCATACGAGATGTTCTCTAATAAGATTGCATCTGCTGGTGATGTCACTACACAGAAACGGTTCTATATGGGTGAATATGGATACACCAATGTTAAGGATGTACTGTTGGGTAAGACCGATAAACTAATTAAGGCAGAGAACTTTGATAGGTTTGAACTAGAAAACATTATCACTTGGTGGAAGAAACACGCAACTAAGAGATATGAAAAAATGAAAAGAGAAGGAAGGTTAAGAACTGAACTAGAAGTTTGGAATCAAGATACAATGAATTCTATAGATATTATACGATGAATATTACTATTGCAAGATTGAGGTCTAACGTAAAGTATGAAGGCCCATTAGAAACTGTACTGGATAGTTTTTTTGAGAACTATGTCAAATGGATGAAAGACCATCCTGAGTATAACTACGATACCTATAACTGTTCCTTTGATGGTACACGTCCTAAGAGAACACCCGAAACAATTGAATGGGCAGATGTTATTGTAATACCGAGTGATAGTGAGTTTAGGTATCATGGTGAGTTACAGATGAACCCTAAAGACCTTGCTAAGAGTCAATCACACATTGAGAAGATTGCACCCTACTTCGAGGGTAAGACTGTTATTATGTTTAGAAGTGACAGGGGTGATACCGAAGAACTCTATCGTAATTTCCTACCAAATATCAAGAACTTTATCACTATAGATGAGGTTGACTTCAGTGGTAACATCCACGGTATGAAGTATCATTTTATTCAGAGACTAAAAAATCCTCTTTCAGAAATGTTGTATGAGGGTAAGAGTATTGACTTTGGATATTGGGGTAGAATGAAACACGGTAATGATAGAGAGAAGACCATACGTCAAATCTATCGTTCAGAGTTATCTACTGTTATGATTGGTGGATTCCCGTCAGGTATACAGAGACAGTCCAAGTGGATTAAGGATTGGAACAAACTCCATCCCATGTTAGAACCCGCAAGGGCAACACTCTGTTTCAATTGGTTAGACGAAACAGCGACCACTAGTAGATATCCCGAAGCACTATCAATTGGTATAGTTCCTTTTGTGTGGCAGAATTATGATGTCAACAACACATATAATATAGACCCATGGCAAAGAGTTAATACATCTGAAGAGTTCATAGAGAAAACATTGATGTTGAGAGATGAGAGTTTTAGAGAAGATAAACTTGAAGAGTTTAGAAACAACTACAAAAAGGTTCTACTATCCGAAGATGAATACTTCTTAGAGTTTAGTAAAAGAATGGATGAAGCATTATGAAAATTCTATTACCATTTCAAGACCCATATGATAATCCTTTAGACCATCCAGTAATTAGTGGTGGTACTGAAATGTTTTGTAGGAGTATTGCAGAAAACTTTGATGTAGAAGTATATCAGATTCCATACATAGACCCAAATGATTCTACACATAAAGATAGAATAAAAACACAACAAGATATTATTAACAAAGCAGAAGATGTAGGTGCAGATGTTATAATTAATAACTTTGCATGGGCATCTTTTTGTGGTGCATTAATGTCTAAATCACATATTCCAATAATGAATGTTGAACATTGTTTTTATCCTATGACTTCTGTACTTTCTAGATGGAACAAACTTATTGATGGTGGTCATTCTATGTTTCTTGTATCAGAGTTTCAACAAAAGTTTTACAAACAAATGGCAGAAAGAACTAACACTAGAGTAGTTGATTATAATTTAATTAATCCTGCTTACTGTAGAACAAAACCAAAAATAGAAGAAATAGAATTTGATTGTGGGACTATTGGTAGATGTGATAAAGAAAAAAACCCATTTAAGTTAAAACACCTTACGAAAAATACTGATTTAAAAACACTTGTTATTAGTAATTACTCAAGTCATCATAAAAATGAAAAATACTTTGAAACAAATAAAAACTGGGATAATACACTTTGGGGATTACCACATAATGAAGTTTTAAAAAACATATCAAAATGTAGAACATTTTTTTCAACATGGAATAAAGAAACATGGGGTATAACTGCAATGGAAGCATTGTCTTGTGGATTACCTGTAATTCTAAATTGTGATAAAGATGGAGACCATGCATCGGAGGTAATTCCTGCCAGTCCACATCACTTTAAAAAGATACCAATGAACGATGGTGATGCACTTATAGATGCAATCAAATCATTTGAGAATATAGACAGACAAGAGATACAGGAAATGACTTGGGAAAAACACAATCTAGAAGGATGGAAATCCCAAATGGAATCTGCAATAGATAAGACCATAGATAATTTTAACCGACCACGAGGATTAGATGTATTTTTCTCTTGACATTTCATGTTAAGTATGTTAATATATAAACATAATGCGGAATTCGTATAATGGCATTACAAAAGGTTACCAATCTTTTGATGGGAGTTCGATTCTCTCATTCCGCTCCAATAAACTCTAACTAAGGAAATATGAAACATTATCAAAACAGAAGACCCCAAAAACCTAAAAGAAAAGTATACCCCAAAGACGTAGGACTAAGTGTTACAGTCAGAGAGGGAAATGTCGAAGCGGCATTAAGAGTACTCAAAAAGAAAGTTAAGAGGGCAGACCTCATTAACGAGATTAAGGACAGACAGTTCTATCAAACTCGTAGTGAGAAAAGAAGAATTGCAAAGAACAAGGCAATTAGGAGAAGACAGAGAAATGAACAGAAAGTTCAGGAAATGATGGAACTCCACAAAAGGTCAATGAATTATATTAAATAGTCCTTACCCCACTTCGGTGGGGTTTTTTTGGCATAAAAAAAGGGACTCCGAAGAGTCCCTAAAAATTGGTTTGGTTAACGATTTATCAGATTCGCCCCAAACTCTCGTTTTTTTACCTTTAACAGATACTTATGTAAGGATATTAGTAACCTTGAAGATTCTGTAGTAAGGGTTAGTCTTAACAGCAGCAAGACCGTTAGATGGTGTAGAACCAACGAATGGGTTTGAAGCCATACCGTAACGAGTTTTGAATCCGATACGTGGTTGGAAGTTATCTTCACCAATTGCTTTTACCATTTGTAATGGTACATATGGGCAATAGAACACACCAGCGTCATAAGGGTTAGTACCTTTATAACCAACTGTTACGTAGTCTGTGCTTGCATATGGGTCGATGTATACTTTAACACGTCCGTTAAGAAGACCAGCAAATGTATTACCAGTGTCATCAACGTTCAAGTTAGTAGACATAGCAGGACTGTAATCCAAAGTACCTGAAGCAGCAAGAGCAGTTGCAACATCTGAAGAACAGATGATTACGTTACCTTTACCACGTCTAGTTTCTTTAGCAATTACGTTTGCTTCTCTATCGATTTGAACTGCAAGTCCTTTAAACTTCTCTGCACTCCAACGACCATCTGCATCAGATGACATGTTGAAAATACCATTAGCAGTAACGTTTGCTTGTTGAGCACCAGTTTTTGCTTGAGAGTTTACAGTACGGATAACTTCACGGTTAATTTCCGCAAGGATTTCTGTACTTAGAATGTTTGCAAGTTCAGTTTCAGCGTCAAGACCATGAATCGCTTTAAGGTCTTGTGCAAGTTCGATAGTGTATTCTGCTTTTAACGCACGAGAAACGGCAGTAACAGTTGATTTCTCAATTGTGAAACCCATTTCGTGGAAAGAAGAACCACCAGTTGAACCCATTGCTTCTGCATCTACAGTTGGCGAACCAGTTGCAGCAAGAGCAGTTAAACGAGCACCTTCGGAGTCAACACCATTCCAACCTGACGCATTGTCAGAGTCATGAGTACCTGAAGAGTCACCTGAGAACTGAGTTTCAGCTTCGTTGAATAACGCTTCACGGTTAGATGTTGCACCACCACCGTATCTTGCCTTCATTGCGAAGATAAGACCAGTTGGGCCGTTCATTGGTTGCACACCAGCGATATCATATGCGATGAGGTTAGGCATTGCACGTCTTACTAGTGAGATTAATACTGGGTCAAAGTTAGAAACTGAACCAGTGTTGTTTGCAGGAGAAGCAGCATTCTCAGATAGGAATGAACCCATCTCAGCACGTTGCTCATTCATTGCACGTTCTTGGTTTTCTAGAACAGCAGCAGTAACCGCTTTTCTATGGTTGTCTTGAATTGTTCCAGCAGACTCTTCGTTTAAAACGGGACTCCACTTTTCAATCAAGTTGTCGAATGATTGTTGCATTTTATTTTTCCTTTAATTTAAAATGTTATTTCTTAGGGGAAATTTTTCTTACAGCAGAAACGTAACGTTCCATTGAAGAAGACAAGACAAGATTTGCATCTGCATCTGTGTTCTCTAAAATAGTGTCGTCAGAAGTTTCTACCACTTCTTTTGCGAAGTAAGACTCTTTGATAGTTTTAACTTTGTTCGAAAATTGTTCTTCCGATTCAAAATCAACGTTCTCAACTAATCCTTTTAACTTCTCTACCTGTGTATCAGCAAGGTCACGTGCATGTTCTCTAATAATAGATTCACGTTTGTAATCTTCCAATTCTACAGTAGTGTCAATAACCTTCTGAGTAGTCTCGTTGAGTTTTGTTTCCAACTCTTCAACGTTCTCAGCAAGTTCATCAACTAGGTCTACTTTAGATTCAGGTACATCAATATAAGACTCTACGAAAACACCTTTCAGTTTTTCCATAAATGTCTCTGCGATTTCAGCACGGAGACCGTTCTGAATTGCGACTTGATTATCCGTCATCCAAGTTTCAACTACATAATTTAGGTAGCTATCTACTTTTTCTACAAGTTCTGCTTTAGTAGAAGATACTTCTTCTGCTAATTCTTCCTTGTACTGTGATTCAATTCTATCAATTTCTTCGGATAGTTTTGATTTCACGGCTGCTTCAAAAATAACTGCGGTTTTAGCTTTAAACTCATCACTGAGAGTAGCTTCAGACTCAACTAGTGCATCCAATTCAGCAGAAGTATCAATCTGTGTTTCCACGATTGCATCACTTTTATCCATATCTGCATCTTCTTTATGATAACTAGCATACATGCCTTCCATGTCTAGTTTAGACATTTTCAACATTTTGTTAGTCATCGCACTAATCATACCCGCTTTAGTTTTAGGAGCAGGAGCTTGTTTTTTAACTGCGTTTTCAGCATCTTTAACTTTCTTTTCAGATTCGTCTTCGTCCTTACCCTTATCGAGTAATTCCGCTGCTTCTTCTACAGTCTCTTCTTCGAGAGTTTCTTCCACGATATCGTTAATATCTTCATCGTGAAGTTCAACTTCGACTTTTGCTTCTTTAGTCATAATTGACTCCTTTTACAATTGCGATTTAATTAACGAGAGGAAATTTTTGTACTCTCGAATCTGCACTTCAGGACGAAATGCTTTCGGAGTGTTTTTAATTTCAGTCTCCATTTCTTCAATGACTTGAGGACTAAGAACGCCGTTATGCCAAATCCAATCTACACCTTCCATTATACCATTAACAAATGCTTCAGGTGCAGATGGGTCTTGTACGATGTCAACCGTACTAAGCATGAAGTCGTCTTTAACGACCATTGCGCCATTCCTTTTCTCAAGGCTACCCATACCACGAGTTGACACACCTAGTTGAACACCACCTTCGAGAAGACCTTTTACAATCTTACCCATTGGAGTATCCAATATTTGTGCCCTTCCGACCACATTATTTCCCTCAAATTTAAGGTCTGTAATGAGATGCGAAACTTTATCCAAGTTAACAGTTGGGCCTTCGGGGTGATTTAACTCACCTACTGCCCTCTTCTTACTAACTTGGGTATCCACGTAAGTCTTTACTGCCCTCTCCATAATTGGTTTGGGGTAAATTCTTCCGTTTCTGTTCTTTTTGTCTGCTTGTGCAAATACACCTTCGATGACGTAGTTCTTCTCACCGTTCTCTTTCTTCTCTACCAAACAATTGATAGAGTCGTTTTCTGTGTATTCTGTAATTAACTTCATTAGGTCAATTCCCTTATAATAGTCTCAGATGCTTTAACTGCATCCTTCAACGATTTAAACGAGTCTAGACGGTCTCCGTCCACAAACGCAACAAAAGGAAGATTACTAGAACCCTTTACATCGGGTCTCTTAATAATCTCCACATTAATTCTTTTAATCTTCTTCTTGAAAACAACTTCGCCTTCTTTGGTCTTTGACCGAATCTCTGAAAATGTTTTCATAACAAGTTTCCTTTTGTAGTATTATTTATACGTTTACGATTCTTCAGAAGGTACTTCTTCGGTACTTTCTTCATCATCATTGAGTAAATCGTCATCTAATCCCATTTCTACATCGACTTCAGGTTCTTGTTGTCTATCATTAAAGATAGTATCCGCAACAGCAACCTTCTGTGATTCAAGGGCATCAGTGATTTTATCCTGAATTAATCCCTGAAAAGATGTCTCTGCTTTGTTGAGTTCCCCATCAGTAATGTTATTTACGAGTTGTTCAACAGGACTAAGTTCTACCTCTACCTGTTCTTCCTCTGTTTCTAGTTCTAAATCTAAGTTTTCTTCTGACATAATATTCTCCATTATCAGTTATAGTTAAAAGTCGTCACCGTCATCTTCGTCATCGCCGTTCGCATTTTCTGCTTCGACCTGACCTTTCATCTCTTCTATGTCTTCGTCTGTCATTTGCATGACATTCTTCATTACCCATTCACGAGAAAAATATTCACCTACATATGTAGAGACCGCATCAAGGGTTGATAATCTGTCTTGGAGAAGTTCATTGTCTTTCAATTCGGTGAAGTGGTTATCTCTCAGATAGTCAACGTTGATGTTGTTTTTCCAACCTTCCCAATCCTGTTCCGTACAGATACCTTTCATTAACAATTGTTTACGAAGGATACCATAGAATAGGTGTGAGAAACGTCTACGTAATCTATCAATAAACTTTTGGAACTTCACTTCATCTCTGTTAATCTCAGTCGAACGACCAAGGGAGAATTGTGCTTCTTGTTCCAAACGTGATAGAGGTACGTTTAATGAACGATATAATCTCTTTTGGAAATAGAGGATATCGTCAATTTGTCCAAGGTTTTCACCGCCAGGTAGAGTACTAATTTCAGTACCTCTACCACCTTCTCTACGTGGTAACCAAAAGTCTTCCAACATAGACATGTGTTTGCGGTCATCCTTGAGTTCACCAGTGTTTGCATCATAGACCAACTTGTTTCTATAACGAGTCATGATGTCTCTCATATAAGACTCAGACTTATTACGTGGCATATTACCCACATCGATATAGAAAATTCTACGTTCGGGCGCACGTGCAAGACGATAGATGACCAAGGAGTCTTCCATCATTCTTAACTGGTTAATTGGTTTTAGTGCCTTATGTAGATAGGACACAACCTGTTTTTTAGTTGGGTCAAGTAGACCCGAAGTCACATACGATACTGAGTCAGGAGATAATTTTACCCCTGAGTTCGCACCTGCCTTCTCTTGAAAGATAAAGAACTCTTCAATTCTATCCACAACCTTTGCATCGGTTGCTTGGTCTTTCTTATATTTGACCTGTTTTACTTTTCGAATCTTTACCGCATCAATCGGACGGATTTCTTGAATACCCGCTTTAAGGTTCGATTCGTTCGCAACTAGGTGATAGAACAATCTACCATCTACATAGAAGGAACGGAAAATATCATGACCCAAGTCACCAAAGGATAACATTGCCAAGATATTATTAAATTCTGTGATTATTTCTTTTTTGATTTTGTCAGATGCATCTACTGAATCGAGATTGATGGATACAGGAACTTCGAGTTCCCCACCCGCAACAGACTCATTAATGATGTCTTCGATTGCCGCATCGACTTCGGGATGTTGTGCAACACCACGATATTTCATAATTAACGCACTATTATCTTTTGCCTTACCACCTTCAAGGTCTAAGTACTGTTGGTAGTGTGAACCGCTCGCAGTAACATACCCCGCACCGTCTTCATCGGTGGGTGTGACAATAGATTTTAATTTGTCATTTTCTTTTTTGGACGAAGCAGAAGACTGTGCCGCTGCACGTTTCAGTTCGAAACCAAATAGTTTTAAAATACTGTTATCTTGTTCTGCCATTAATATACCTATTCAGTTACAACACTTTAAAAGTGAGGGTAAGAGATTTCCCCCTTACCCTCTTATCTATAACTAGATTAACTAGTAGTATTAGATTCCCAATACTGGATTGCAAATTCTGTAGTGAATTCTTCAACAGTGTCAACCGTCTCATAACTGAGTTCGATTGCAGCAACGTTGACAGGAAAACATCCACGGAAATTGTATGTCTTTAACACTTTCTCATCTCTGTCTAATTGTTCAACGATGAGGTCTGCTTGATAATCCACTGGATTAGTTAATCCTGTGTTTGCAGCATGAGCATTAATTCCATTCATCCAACGTTCCATTGCGTCACGTACATTAAAGTCCGTGTCGTTCAGAACCGTGACAGTCCAACTTTCAAATGTACGGTCACCCGCAATCTTCAATTGTCTTCCACGGAAAGGAACTTCAATCACATTCATGACTGAAGCAGGAAGTTGAGCAGCTTTACATAGAAACGATGTCATTTCAACATCACCACCAGCATAGCCAGGGAAGTTAACAGTTGCCTTGAAAAGATTAGGACGAGCACCGCCCCCTCTTAACTTGGACTTAAAATCATCAACACCTAAAATTGCCATTTTTTAACTCCTTATTTACCTGTTATACCGTGCCAACTACTTCTTCAAACTCAACACCAGTTCTAACTGCAACAAAATTCAATGTTACGTAGTTAATAGAACGAGCGGGTTTGATGAAGATTGAAGCGATAAATTCGTTTCTATCAACCACAGCACCAGTGTTGTTTGTTTCGTCACATACAACACGGAAATCCGTGATACCCCTACGACCCTTAATCTCTCTCAAGAAAGGTTCGACAATGTTTACGAACTCTGCACGAGTAAACTCGTCATTGAATTCAAACATTACACTACGACCCGCAATTGCGATTGCTCTTTCAATTGCAAGGAATAGTCTTCTTACATTGATTCTATCGAATGCAGAAGGTCTACTCATGTTGGTCTTATCACCAAATAACATGATACCTTGTCCAGGCAAGTTTGCGATTGGGTTAACACCTGCTTTATATAGTGCATCCCTTTCTACTTTACTTGGAGAAAGAATGATATCTGTGATACCGAGATATCTACCTCGTCTTGAACCAGCAGGAGAGAACCAAGGTGCAGCGACTAAGTCGGTTGCAGCCATGAGACCCGCAGTTGAAGATGCGGCAGGAATCTTAATATATTGGTCATTGTATTTATCAAAGACCTTTAAGAAGTTGTTATCTTGAACTAGATACGAAGATTTAGTATAAGCATTATTACACGCAAGAACACCCACGTTTGTACCAACTGTTAGGACTGCATTTTGCGATGGAGATGCAACAACAACACAATCTTTTCTCAAAGAACCAGCAGTTGCGACTAAGTCATTAACTACTGTTGCTGATGCAGTGTCACCATTTTGCATTGGTGCAATCAGGAAGTCAACTTCAATTGCTTCTTTATCTTCGAACTTGTCGAATCCACGAAGGATATCGTCTGTTCCAAGACTAGCAGAAGTAACACCACCATCAAAACTCCATGTGTCTTGACCGAGTTTAGTGGTAGCTTTAAAGTCTTGTGATGCAACTAAAGTTGCGTCATCGTCCCACGCAGACCCTTGAAGGTCATCGCTACTGTCCGCAAATGAAGTCTGCCATTTACCAGCATAGACCCATTTGGATTTGAGTTTTAGTACGTCACGGTAGTAATTAACAGAACCGTCTTCTGTTTTTGCGTTTGAAGCGACAGATAAGAATGGGAATGTTTCAAGAATTGTGCCAGGCACTCCTGAAATTCCACCATCTCTATCTTCAACGACTACGTGGATTTCGTCATTCTTACAACCTAGACCTGACGCAAACGATGATGTGCCAGGAGCAGCATCAAATTGGTCTTTATATGCCCAGTTGTTAAAATTAAGAGTTCCACCATCGTCACTGTCTGAAACAGCGCAAATAGAAACTTTTAGTGAGTCACCAAGTTTGCCTGGATATTTTGCTATAAATGCACCATTGTCTGAGTCAGACAGAAGTGATTCATACGCATCCAAGTTTCCGACTGTCGGATTGGTGTATGTCCCCGTTGTATTCGCACCAATTGAGTTCTTTGCGTCAGAATCGACTTCTCGAACTAATTGTAGAGAATTACTATAACGGAGGAAGTATGCAGCAGAATGAAAATCTACTGAGTTGTCTTTGGTGGGTGCAGAGAAAACACTTACTAGACCTGACTCGTCAGATACTAGAGTTGCTTCACCTACAGGGCCCCAACCAAAATTTCCCACAAATGCACCAGTACTAGTTTGAACATTAGGGACAACTCCCGTTAAGTCAATTTCTTTTACTGTTACAGCAGGGGAAGCAGAGGGTGTAAATAGTGCCATAGCTCTTTTCCTTTTTTCGTAATCTAATTATAAGTTAACATAATACGTTTATTTTCACATACCTTTATTTATACAAAACCTTATTTATAAAACAAGACTACCAATCTTCTACAGAACCGTGTGTTTGATACCATTTCATCGCATCTTCTTTCATCTGTTCTTCTCTTAGGTAGTCTGTTCCATCATCTATAAATCCAGGCGGAGGAACATCATCCTCAATCTCTTTCATCTTTTGTGCAAACATCATTTCCTTTAGATTGATATCTGTCATATCAGAGAAGAATTGAGTTGATACAAAGTATCCAAACATAACTAAGTTCATCATCAAGTCATCGTGGTTACCATCGGATGCCTCAAATGATTGACCCTTAGATACGAATGTTGATATCTCCATGATAGTATTCTCATCAACGATATCAAGTTTCTTATGTTCGAGTATATCTTTAATTGCAGAACAACCAAGTCTTTTTACCTTACGGTTTACTTCGATACCAAGTCTGTCTGCCTTTATCGCAGATTCCATATGAAGGTTTTCATACTCTAGGTCTTGATACAGTCCTTGACATACTAACGTACCTTGGTCATTTGACTCTACAATGGTATATGCCTGATTATAGAGATTTGCATACTTATATATAAAATTAGGTAAGAGTATTGGAGAAATATTATTATTGCGATAGACGGCAACCTGTTTGAATGGTCTCGTGCTAATGTCGATTACGTTAAACGTAGAATAGTCCTGACCTCTTCCTTTCGCTACGTCCACCATCATGAGATATTCATGTTGTGGGTGTGGTTCGGTGTAAACGTAGAAATCCCCATCAATAATTTTTTTGGGGGGTTTCATTCGTAATGACAACAATGTCTCGGCATTGATGAGGGTATCCCCTGTCCCAAAGAAGGTGTTACCAAACTCTTGGTCAAACTGTAATTGGGAGGTATTGGCGATTGTCTGTTTCTTCCAGTTATCGTCTCTGCCTGGCACATCGTACCAGTTTACTGTAAAGGGTTTAAATTCATTAATCTTTTGAACTGCACCTTCCCATATCTTATGATATGTATTACCGATACCATTTGCGGTAGACGTGATGATAACCTTTGTATCTTTACCCGCAGAGATAACAGGATAGGTAGAAGTATAGAACTCATTCGCTCTTTCCACGAATGCAAACTCGTCAAGAAATAGTAGGTTAACAGACATACCACGAATGGAACTACCACTTGTAGCACTGGCAATAATCCTACTATTATTACTAAACTCAATCGAACCTTTGTTGAGTGCTTTACAGCCAGGTTGTAAATAGAATGGTAGGTTCTCCAACATGAGTGTGACACGTGATAGCATCTCCCTTGCAGTTGCACCTTTATTCGCCAAGATTGCAATAGTCTTCTCACTATGAAAACAAGCATACCATAATATGTATCCGACTGAACTGATTGACTTACCACTTTGTCTACAGGCAAGAATAATAGAAAATCTATTATCATTAAAGTGACGGAACATTTCTTCCTGATATGGGTATAATGTAAAGGGAACTAGTCCTTCATCAAGTGATATGACCTTTAGATGTGTCTTACAGAAGTGTACAGGGTCTTTAGAACACTTTATATATTCTTTGACTTCTTCTTCGGTGAACTTGTGTTGTACTCCATCTCGTTTAACATTTATGTTACCGAGATAGGAGTCATTATTCTTGAGGTTCTGCATCGATTATCTTTGTTTCACTTTCTTGGTGAAGTAATCTCTGCAAGTCAGTAGTAGTTCCTATAAACAGATTATTGGTTTGGTTCTCAATCTGTTTTAGTTCCTTCTCTTCCCTATTAATGTCTTTATGTTTTTTATTCAAATCCATCAATTTATCATTAACGTCCGAAATACCTTTCATCATATTTGAAAGAACTTCGAATGCACGAGGATGCTCTGACTCACGAGCGACTTCAATCATTAGGTTCAAAGATTCACGACCCTTTTCTATTAGGTCATAATACGTATCACGAGAGTACTCGTAATCATCTTTGATTCTTTTTTCGTCATGTTTATCGGTCATTATATACTACTATCCAATATTGATTCCGTGAACCCGTAATCACTATCAGCACTTACACCGACAGGGGTTGGAACAATTTTTAGTGTCTCCAAGTATTTATCCTCATCGTTAAGACCCGAATTCTGAAGGAATATGTTGTTACGTACATCACGGATAATAGAACTTTGTCCAGTAGGCCCATAAAACGATATTTTCATTTCATATGAAAGAGTATATATGATAGTTCTTCTTTGTTCTATCGCACCCTCGAAATCATCTTGAAACGCAATACTTGTTAATGAAATAGGAACGTCTTCTGTTAATGATGGTATATCACTAAATGGTTTCATTGTCAAGGTCATTTGTGGTGCAAAATATGGTAAGATTTGTTCTACTATTTGTAACGCATCATCCTGAGACTTTGCATATACATTTAAATCGAATCCTATAGTATAAGGTGTCGCAGTATATAATTTATTTCTTTTTGTTAAATCTGAACCAAGAGTTTTGGATATTGTATTTAACTTGGGTAATTGTCGAGCAGCATCATATACCATAGAAGTAATTTCAAATGACATACGTGGTAACTTAATTGCAACTCTACGTTCATTCTCTTCACCATTATCCATCTCCTTTAGTCTAGAGATGAAGTTTCTTTTTGGTGCATAGGATAGAGGAACCTTTACTTGAGAGATTGTCTCACCCGCATTGTTATGTCGCAACACATAAAGGTTATTGAACATAGAACCAAAAATAGATACCGCAGTTCTTATTCTTTTGTGATAAAACCATTGTCCTAACATTATGATATATCTCCAAATGGATTACTCTCTGAGAAGTCGAGGAAGTCTGATTCGAAGTCATCAAAGATTTTATTCTGTGCATCTTTCTGAATGTTCTGTAATTCAGTTACTAGAGTGGGTGATGCTTTTGCTTCGGATGTATCACCTACCACTAAACGACCCGTTGTCCATGTATGGAACTTACCATCGGTTGCACCTGAATGTACGATATTCATAACAAGGTCAGAGTCACTCCACTTAGTGAGTTCACCTTTCATGGAATAATTATCAAATGTCTGTGTTACTGTTTCACCAATAACAAATCCTGTGGAACTATTTCCTGTACCTGTACCATCGGAATCTAAAGTCACTTGATATGTGTATGCATCGGTGAGTTCTAAATCATCGATACCTTCAATCTCAGTATCAAAATCTTCGTCACTATATTCGAAGAGTTCTGTTGATAATCTGAATGTAGGTAAATCTTTTAATTGATAGAATGGTGTCTCGGTCTCTACCTTTTGTATTTGGAACATAGACTTTGACATAGGGAGATATATGATATCACCTTCTCTAGGTCTAAAGTCTCTTTTGTCTAGATTGTTTCCAATCATCTGTTTCCATCTTTTTCTCGAAACAACAAAAGTTGCTTGGTCTCTTAATTCAATACCAAACTTAGTAAAGATATCACCTTCACCATCAAACCCATCTGCATTCTCTATGTACATCTCTAGTTTATAACTAGAAGAGAAACGTGAAGGTACGTCATCAAGGAATATTTTATCCTCGTTGACTATCTCACGAGGAAGATAGTATACGTCTTGACCATACATTTTGATTGCTTCTATAACGAGATTTTCGTACAGATTTTGTTCAGAACGTTGTCCGTATTTAAAGAATGGATTGGTTGCCATCTAATTACCCTATAAAGAAATTTGGAGGAGAATCATATTCGAGTGTCATTCGTGTTCGAATCAGTTCGATTTCTGCATTTGCTTCTTCAATCAGTCTTTGTCCGTTTATGTTAACACCGCCAGGTAATGTAACACCTTCAAATTTAGAGAGGTTTTCACCCCATTGTTTTTTGATAAGGTTAGTTGCAAATTCTTTTAAGAATATCTCATCATAGAAAGTATTTGCAGAACCGTCAAGTGCTTGACTTACAAACACATCAACAATTATATAGTCTCCTGCTTTTAGGTCTCCTTTATCACCTTGCTTTAAATCACCCTCAATGAATAAAACATTGTTTCTTCTCAAGTATACAATCTGTGGGTGTCCTGTCAACTTAAGGTCAACCATAGAAAGATGTTGTTGAAGTTGTTCATAGTATGCCATCTCACCAACACCTTGTGTTAAATCACCAAGGTCATTCATTCTCAATTGGTATTGAAAGTCCATGAAGTTGTTTGATGTTCCACTATTTGCATTTATAGCGAATACCCCCGCAACAGAAATCATTCTATTTGCAATGTTTACCCAACTTGGATTTGCTGTTCCTTCATTCGCAACATCATCTCTAATATCATTAAAGTCAATTCGACCCCTATCTATTTGATACTGTGTAATCTTTAGTGGTAATCTCAGATTGTGAGAACCATCACCGTGATGTTCAAAATACATTTGTAATGCGTCATCAACCCTATCATCGATTTGGTCATCACTGACATTGATTTCTACAACAGGATAACCCAACCTACGAAGACAATAGTCTGTAAGTTTTTCCCTTGAATCTATTTTACTATATGTACTATATGCCATAATTTATCTCTTTAAATCCTTATTAGTACTATTCTGCACTAATCTTATATTTGTTAGTTCTCTCGGTGGTTTCTCGACCACTCTGTTTAGTGAAGTTTTTCTCGTCTCGTAAACCAGTATCGGGTGTACCATCTCCCTCAAAGTTACTACCAATATATCTTTTCATCTTGGTATCCCTCAACGTGAACTGTATTTCTGCGTCTAAAATTCCCTGTTGTCTCAACCAACTGTGAAATGCGGGTCTAATTTCTGTGTTCACTTTAGTGTGTACCCATGCCTTACTACCTGACGCATTGTTAGGATATGCAAGAAAGGTTATGGTAAATCTATTAAAGGGACTACCATCATCCCCGTAACTCCAAGTACTGTCTTTCTCTGATAATCTCCCACCCACAAAATAGGTTAAGGGTTCTGTGTCATGTGTTACTTCTAGGAGACACCTATGATAGTCTGCTTCAGTACTAAGTTCAGGATGTTCGGGGTCAAAACTTGCATAACTTTTTCCAGCATTTACAACCCAATCAATCCTATCTTCATCTGTCCTCAATTCGTTTGGTATTTCCATAGACTCTTTAAAAGATGTTATCGAATCTGTAACTGCTTTTATAAGCGCAGTTTCATTCAGAGATGTCTTCGTTACTTGTGTAAATGTAAATGCCATTATTCGTCTACCAAATCTAAACTTGAATCTAACGCAAGTTGATAATTATTCGCCTTAGCACCCTCACTGAGTGACATATTTGTATTAAGGTCATAGTTATGATTTTCATATCTATTTTGAATGGTACTTCTCATTGCAGTTGCCTCATCCCTGTATACTATTTTAATGTCTCGACAACCATTAGAACGTGCCCAAACCCTAAATCCCTTTTTCATCTCAAATACATCGGTTGCGATATATCTTCTATTACCGTCTTGGTCAGTTCCATATATGAGATACGTTATGTCTATTCTACCCGTATCTCTATCTATGTCACCACCCATGTAAAAACATATATGTGCATTATCATTATACACCTTACAAAGAAACCCATCTGAAGCAGTTATTAGATTAGTCGCACGTGTCCTTAAATGTGTTTTCTTCTCATCGTCCGTTGCAGAACCTAAGTTTGCAGCAGTCCACGGATACGCTTCTACTAATGAAGTCCAAGATGATTCGATACATGCATTATATGATGTCAAATCAAAATTCTCTGTATTAGATATGTCTGAAAAAGTATATGATGCCATAATGTTATTTATACCCTTAGTTTAAGAGAGTTCCACTGTTGTTATACACATTAATTCTATAGTATGTACCATGTTGTCCATCAAGTGTGTCCGCATCTATACCATTTCCCGAACCCTCATCCGCAGTAGTCAATACTCTATTTGAGTTAACATACAATGCTTGATTAGATGTGAGTTTATTCAAACCACCTGTTAATCTTACAGAGTTGTCTGTAGTATCACCATCGGAGTCATAGAAATCAATCATCTTACCGACATCTGTAACACCATCAGAAGCAGTGTGAACTATCTTGTCACCCCATCTATCACCCGAAGAACTAACAGTATACCTGTCAAATGGTATTTTACCCGCATTGAAGTTACCCGCATCTCTATAGTACGAACCATGTTGACCATCAAGTAAGTCTGCATCTAATCCACTTGAAGCACCATCTACGGTCTTGATTGAAGTCAAGAGTTGTGCTGAAGTCTGTTTGGAGTATGAGAATGCACCAGTTGAACTGTTGTATGATAAATCTCCACTCGCACTCAGATGTGCTCTGACTTGTGCAGCAGATGGCCCTGTGTATGTTATTACACCAGTTGATGAGTTGTAAGATAATGAACCATCACCCCCCGCATCCGTTATGGATATAGAGGAACGTGCGTTTGCAGTAGTAAACTTAGTTATACTAAATGCACCAGTAGAACTATTATAGGATAGGTCTCCGCCTGCACTCAATAAACCTCTTACTTCTGCATCGGTTCTTTCAGTGAATGACACCACACCTGTAGAATTATTATAACTTAGGTCTCCACCAGCAGATACTAATCCTCTAATTTGAGATGCAGTTCTATCTGAATCAGTATAAGAGAACGCACCAGTAGATGAATTATAACTTAGACTTCCACTTGCAGAGAACATACCTTTAACATTATCGGAGTCAATATTGAATTGACCATTAGTTACACTTAGACCCTTGTTCGCACTCACATGCGCTCTTACCTCAGATGCACTTGGGCCAGTGTATGTAATAACACCTGTTGAACTATTGTAGGATGCACTTCCATCACCACCCGCATCGGTTACTGATATAGAACCTCTTGCACGTGCGTTGGTGTAGTAAAGGTTTGACCCTTCTGTCAAGTCTCCCGTATTGTGGTTTGATATGTCAGATGTCGTACCTGTTACATTACCTGTGAGATTACCTGTGACATTACCGACTAGATTTGCACCTATAGCATAGTTCGATACCAATCTTTGGGCACTATGATTCCAAGTGAATGTAGGTATAGTACCCGAAGACCATGCACCGAATGTTAATCCCGCACCGTCTGTTAATGCACTTGATGTTGAACTATCAGCAATAGTGATATTCTTATCTGTTACTGTTAAGTTTGTGGTAGCAACGTCAGTCTGTGAACCTAAGATACTTAGATTTCCTGAGACTACCAAGTCATTGAATGTTACGTTATCTGAGGTTGCAACTGCCTGACCAATACTGATTGCACCATTACTGTATGTTACCCCTGTTCCCCCTGAGAACATACCTTTAACGTTCGCAGAGTCAATATTGAATTCACCATTGGATACGGATAAACCTTTGTTTGCAGTAAGATGCGCTCTGACTTCAGATGAAGATGGCCCTGTGTATGTGAATACACCTGACCCTTGGTTATAAGAGAAAGAACCATCACCACCAGCATCCGTTGCACTCACAGATGCACGTGCTTGTGCTGTGTTTACTGCGGCGGAATCCGCTGTGAAGGACATCACACCTGTGGATGCGTTGTAAGACAAATCACCATTCGCAGACAACAATCCTCTAATTTGAGATGCAGTTCTGTCAGAATCCGTATATGAAATTACACCAGTAGAACTATTATATGCAAGGTCTCCACCCGCACTGATAGCAGTTCTTGCTCTCGCAGTGGTGTGATAGAGATTTGACCCTTCTGTCAAGTCTCCTGTATTGTGATTGGATATGTCCGAGGTTGTACCCGTGACATTACCTGTCAGATTACCTTGTATTGTTCCAGTGGATGTAATACCACCTTTTACTGTTAAGTCAGAATCAATGGTAGCGTTACCGCCAACATCTAATCCCTTTTTAACCTTGAATGCATGATTTGCCATAGTTCATTTTCCCTAAGACTTTACTTTATTACCGTTTTTGTTGTTCTTACATTAATAGTATTCGATGGTCTTCTGTTAAATAATAATCTAACATTATCCCCACTTACGTCACAAGTCAAAGTTCCGAGGTCACTATCCCCACTGAACACAGTTCCAAATTCATTAAATAGTATGTTTGTTGTTTTGTCGTATACCGCAATTAGTTTTGTTGAGTGTATCTCACCCGCAGTTGCGTCTGTTGCTTGTACCACATATTCGACTGTCATGAAATCTGCACCATGTGCTTGTGTATCAAGGATAGTGTTATTATCATTTGATACTGAAGTCGCAGTCAAGGTATGTGTAAGACTACCTGTTGTTGTCGCAACATTATCTACTGAGATATCGTCTGTAGTTAAATCACCAACCGTAAGATTATTGGTAGTAACTGCACCGACATCTGTTATGTTATCAAGTGTTAGTACTGGAAGTCTTGAACTATCGATTGTTCCACTTATTGAGAACTGACCGTTTGTACTGTTATATGCAAGACCATTACCATTCGCAGATACAGAATTCTTTGCATCAGAATCCGCACGTGCAGTAGTATAATATAAATTATTTCCTTCTGCAAGGTTTGTTGTAGACTTTGTTCCAAGTCTAGTATCGAATGCAGAGTTTGCTCTTGTATCCGTATAATAGAGATTTGTGTTCTCTGTTAAATTCGCAGTAGTGAATGGGTCAAGTGATATGACATCCGTAAAGTTCCCACCCGTTGTTTGTACTGTAATAGTTGCGTTTGAACTATCAAAATCTACACCAGTAACACCCGCAATAGTTACATTACGTGCAGAGTCAATCTGACCTTGTGCATTTACTGAGAATTGAGGAACTGAAGTTGCAGAACCGTATGTTGCAGCAGTAACACCAGTGTTTGTAAGATTGATTGTATCGGAAGAAGAGTCATATGTGATTCCTGTTCCACCAACTAATGCATCACCCAAGTCTGAATCAAAGTTAGACTTTGTATAAACACTCTCTACATCAAACGAGAATACACCCGTAGTTGAATTGTAGGATAAATCTCCACCCGCAGATACCATACCACGAATAGTTCCTGTGGTTGTTGTATCACCCAAGTCTGAATCAATTCTCGCACGGGTATAGTAAAGGTTGTTCCCTTCTGTTAAGTTACTCGTAGTTTTGGTCGCAAGTCTGATATCAAAGTCTGAATCCGAACGAGTAGTTGTATAATAGAGGTTCGACCCTTCGGTGAGGTTCGCTGTTGTTTTAGTACCAAGTCTAGTATCAAAGTCTGAATCTGCACGAGTAGTTGTATAATACAGATTTGACCCTTCTGTCAAGTCTCCTGTATTGTGATTAGATATATCTGAAGTTTGTCCTGTAACATTACCTGTCAGATTACCTTCAAAGGTTCCCGCAACGAATGTCTCGGAACCAATCGTCCACTTATCAGATGTTTCGTTCCATATGAAAGTTTTATTTGTATCGTTTCCACGTTCAATCTCAATACCCGCATTCTCGGATGCACTACCTGTTGCATTTGAATTGAGTCTGATAATGTTATCAGCAAGATTGACTTCTTCGGTGTTGATTATAGTTTGACTTCCCTGAACTATAAGATTACCTACTACCTTTAGATTACCACCAAAGGATGCGGAGTCAGTAACATCAAGATTACCACCAATGGTTACATCTGAATCAAAGGTTGTATTGTTTACGAATGTAGCACTCTTTATAGATGCACTTGTTCCAACAATAAGAGAGTTATTAACTGTTACACTATTAAGAGATGTGTTTGCGGTTACATTTAATCCTTGGAAGGTTGCACTATCTGAAGTTGCAACAGATTGTCCAATACTAATCTGACCACTTGCGGAATCGTATGTGATACCAGTTCCACTCTGAAGACTATTTCTTGCTCTTGCAGTAGTGAAATATAAATTTGTGTTTTCGGTTAAGTTTGCGGTTGTGTATGGGTCTAGAGTTAGTGTCTCAACAAAAACTCCACCATCCGCAGTATTGATTGTAAAGTTACCGTTAGATGAATCAAAGTTGATACTTGATACACCCGCAACTGCAATAACACCCGCACTATCAATTTGACCTTGTGCATTAATTGTTAGTCTAGGAACAAGAGAACCACTACCATATGTACCCGCAATTACTCCTGTATCAGTAAGAGAAATTGTATCGGATGAGGAATCGTATGTGATACCAGTTCCACCCGTGACTGCAAGTCCTAGGTCTGATTCGAAATTTGATTGTGTATAGGACTGTTCGACATCAATAGAGAATTGACCTGTCGATGAGTCATATGCAAGGTCACCACTACCTGATAATGCGCTTCTTGCTCTTGTGTCTGTATAATAGAGGTTTGTCCCCTCGGTGAGGTCATTTGTAGTAGATGATGTTTCATCTAATAGTCTGTGCCATGAACCCGCATGTGCAAAGTAACCTTTACTTGTTCCGTGAACATGTGCAAACATACCATGATAGGTAGTTGCACTTGGTAAGTCTGCTTCTTGAGCATACATGTTACCAAATAATACTTTTTTACCACCCATGTCAAGGTCTTGACGGGTTATATCGGAATCTACTCTTGCGGTGGTGTAATACTTATTTGAACCTTCAGGTAGGTCTGAGGTTGAATTTGCACTCAAATCAATATCAGTTACATTACCTGAACTATCTTGTACTACAAGTTCACCGTTCGAACCTTGAGTTAATCTGATTCCACCAAGATATATTGTTTCACCACTTAGGTGTAATTCTCTCCATTTTTTAGTGGGACTACCCAAGTCAAAAGAAGAATCCAAAGATGGAAGGAAATCAGAATCAACAGAACCAAAGTCCTTTGAACTTATTTGGTATGTGTTATTATCACTATCATAACTAACAGTTGTACCTTGACTTCCAGTGATAGAACCTACTTCAAACTTTGAAGTACCTATATCATGGACAAGTAAAGAACCACTGGATACTCCCGTAGTACTTACACCATCTATGTTATCAATACTGAATGCACCCGAAGTAACTCTTTTTATAGGAGTGCCGACTGTGACTTTTTTGACTATAATTTTTTGCGACATATATCTAGAGTCCTATGGTTTCGAGACTGAAGGTGATACTTCGATTTGTCCCTCAAGGATACGTTCTATAATACTGTTATTGTCGCTATCTTGAAATGATAGTTCAACATCAAATACGTATCGACCCCTAGTCAGAAGACTATCGGTCTGAGTGTTTGTAAGAGAGATGGATACTATTCCATCTTCGGGAGGGGTTGCGATTACACCATTGAATGTACGGGTATATGGGTCACCGTCACTATCCCTATAGTTACGCTTCATCAAAGCGTTCACACTATAGTTAGTAAGGTTCTTTGCCGAACCATCTTCGTTCTCGCAATGTATTTCTATTGCGACATCGGAACCTTGGTTGATAGTTAAATCTTCGTATCTTATTGAGGACATTCGTAAAACCCATATATTAAAAGAATCTGTTTCTTTTATTTATATAGATTTTAGTCTCTACTACTCAGATATTATCACTTATTTCCATAATTAAGTCTTCTTGATTACCTAAAGCAGTATCAGTTGAATCCATCATATACCCTAAAGTAAATCTCCAACATTCAGTTTCTGCAGCATGATAACATAAGAATTCCTCATACTCATTATAAGACCCAAAATATCCTGCTTTACAGTTCCATCCTTTATTATCTTGTAGGATTACTTTCTCACCTGTTTTCGCATCAATATATTTAAAATGACCTTCACCTGTTTCAGACCAAGTAAATATAAAGTTATATGCGGGTGCATTCGCATTGTTATGCCAAGATATAAATCCCTTTGGTGGATATAGTGTTGCGAGTGCATTGTTACGGATGCACAACCAAGAACCTAAATCAAAGTTTGCTTTACTGTATATATTAGCAGATTCTGCAATCCACTTATTTTGTTCACCCTCAAGTTTATCTGTAGTATCACGAAAGTTTTTTAGATTATTTACAATCTTTTGAGAATCAATATTCCACCCCTGAACCTTATCAGGATATCCTTCGTGACCATGACCATCCGCATATATGCTATCAAGGTACTCGTCACTAGTCCAATCTTCTTTTACGGAACCTTCACCAGTACAGTGAACATATTTTTCTAAGTCTTCACGGTTATGATAGAACCAAAGAAACGCATCTAATCTTTTTATGAGTTCCTCATTTACAACAGGAACATCTATCATCCTACTCATACCAATAACCTGTCTTTATGTAATGACCCCGAATAATGTCTTAGGATGGGTTCTTTACCCTCAATTGATGTTAATCCTTCATATGCATATTGTGTGAAATAGTTCCACCTAATATCATCATGGAAGATACCTATATTTAGGTCTTTGTATTTGTCCATCTTCTCCGTCATCCACCATAGAGTGGTTTGGTCGAAGTCTTTTAGATTTTTCCAAGTGTCATCAGAAAATCCTTCGGGTCTCCATATGCCTCCTTGTTGTTCATAATACATATCCCACCATTCTTGTAGGAATTCTTTTACCAAGGGTTTTGTTAAATCATATAGTGCAACTCCCCCACAAAGAGAAAAAGTTTCAGATTTCCCTTGACAATTGAAGTCTTTAATGGTATAATACTTTCCTCTCTCTTCGGTAAGTTCGTGAAAGACCAAATCATAGTCCTTCATCTCATCCCAAATCAATGCAACATCTTCGTGTTCACAATCCATATCTGCATCTACATACATTGTAATATCATAAGGTGAACGTGGGAGTGCCCATAGTTTTGCACGATAATGTGAATCACAGAACATTAAATCATCTGCAACCTCTTCTCGACCATCAAGGAAACGTTCTTCGGTACAGAGACATACCTTTGCTTCAGGATAAAAGTCCTTTATAGACTCAATTAAATTTACTGCATATTTGTAGAAGTTTAAATTTTTTGACGCAACTACTAAAAAACCTTTAGATTTCTCCATCTTCAATTCCCAATTCACTTTTCATAATTATCATTGAATATAGATTTGCTTCGGGGATTGATTTTGCCCTACGTAACTTTGCTCTATATTTTCTTAATTTTGTATTCTTAATTTCAGGAACTTCGAATAACTCTAGTTTGTACTCAAAGAGTTGTTCCATCTTTCTTGCACGTTGTTCTTCTAGTTTCCTAGCTTTCTCCAAATCTAGTTCTGAGAGTTTTCTTGTTCTCCTCTCATCAGTGGATGCTTGAATTGCATCTTCGCCTAATTGTTTTACACAATCATCAAAGTCAGAATTGACCGTTACGTTATCAGTCTCAAATTTAGACATCTTCATAACTTGTCGAATTACTCGACCTTGTTCGTCCTCAAATTCACAAATTGCATTCAATATTTTCTTTTGGGGGGTTTCCCAAAAGGCATTATTTAACCAAGTTCTATTTTTCACATTCATTCTCCGTATTGATATAGATTATTTATGCAGTTCTTACATACAGTGTATAAGTCTCTAATGTATCGTTGGTGTTGTTAATTACTTGACCAACATAATTTCCTAGATAGTTTCCAAGATATGTTGACCCTCTTGTTCTACTATACTGCGAATTTCTTATTCTTGAATATGTAGAGAGCCTGTTACGAGTATATACTGACTCTCTTATTCTTGCAAAGTTGGAATCTCTTCCTCTTGAATAGTTGGAAGCTCTATCCCTTGTTGATGGAGTACCAATTCTATCTCTACTGTATGCAGAAGTTCTTGTTCTTGCATATGCACGAGAGTATTCACCTGTGAAGTCTCCCGCAAAGGTTCTTGTGTAATCACCTGTGTAATCACCAGCGAAATCTCTTGAGTAATTACCTGTATATTCTCCAGCGAAATCTCTTGAGTAATTACCAATGTACTCACCAGCAAAGGTTCTTGTATAGTTACCTAAGAAATCCCCCGCAAAACTTCTAGAATAATCTCCTATGTAGTTACCCGCAAAGGTTCTTCCATAATCACCAATATACTCACCCGCAAAGGTTCTTGTGTAATCCCCAATGAAATCACCAACAAAGGTTCTTGTGTAATCTCCAATAAAGTCTCCCGCAAAGTTACGACTGTAGTTCCCTACAAAGTCACCTGTAGAAAGTCTAGTATATGCGGAATCTCTATTTCTAGTTGAATTTCTTGTGGATAAACGAGTGTACTCTCCAGTGTAACTATCAGTGATTAGTCTTGTATATGTAGAATTTCTTGTCCTTGTGGAAAGTCTTAGAGATGTCCTAGTATAGTTACCTGTTGAAGTTAAAATTGAGTTCCTAGTGTAATCACCTGTATAGTTACCAGTGGATGCTAGTATTGATGTTCTTGCATAGTTACCCAAGAAGTTACCCGTAGAAAGTCTAGTATAGTTACCTTCATAGTTACCAGTGGATGCTAGTATCGATGTTCTTGCATAGTTACCTGTAAAGTTACCAGTGGAAAGTCTAGTATAGTTACCTTCATAGTTACCTGTAGATGATAGAATAGAAATACGGGTATAATCACCAGTGTAATTTGTTAGACGCAATCTAGTATAATCACCAGTGTAATTTGTTAGACGCAATCTAGTATAGTTACCTAGGAAGTTACCCGCAAAACCTCTAGAATAATTTGCAATTCGGTTACGAGTAAACGCACGTGCATAGTTACCCAAGAAGTTACCCGTAAAGTTACCTAGGAAGTTACCCCCAAAGTTACCCGCATAACTAACTATTCGAGAATAATTACCAATTCTAGAATATGCTAGGGAACGAGTATAGGTTACAGAAACTAATCGTCTTCTTATTGAATAAATATATGATGCACCAAGTTTGCCAGGGTTAGTCTGTTGAAGAGGGCCTTTCTGATATTGATAAGAACCACCTATTACAGTACTGTCAGTGTTGGCATTACCCGAAGTAACAGTCACAACACCAGCGGGTTCAGTCGCCCAAACAACAAGTGCAATAAAACCTGTTTGCCAATTGTATGATGGTGAAGTTAGACTATAGCGAAAACCATCCCATGCACCTGCCCCTACGTATGAACCAATTCTAGAATAATATAGGTTTCGTGCATAGTTAACAGTTGCAATACTACTACGGGTAGATGTTCTTGTAGATAGTCTTGTACTAATTGCAATACGAAGTCTTGTATATGCACGTGCATAGTTTCCTAAGAAAGCACGAGAATAGTTGGTTATACTAGTACGGGTAGATGTTCTTGTATAGTTACCTAAGAAGTTACCAACAGAGATACGAGTATAGTTACCTAAGAAGTTACCAACAGAGATACGAGTATAGTTACCCGTATAGTTACCCGTAGATAAACGAGTGTAGTTACCACTATAGTCACCTGTTGAGTTTGCTATACGTAATCTAGTATAATCACCAATGTAGTTACCCGTAGATAGTCTAGTATAGTTACCACTATAGTCACCTGTTGAGTTTGCTATACGTAATCTAGTGTAATCACCGATATAGTTACCAGTTGATAGTCTTGTGTATGCACCTTCATAGTTACCAGTATAGTCACCAGTGGATATTCTTGTGTAATCACCAACAAAATCACCCGCAAAGTTACCCGCAAAAGAACGAGAATAGTTGGACGGACGGTTTACTGTTGAGATACGAGCATAGTTACCTAAGTAATTACCCAAGTAATCACCAACGAACGTCCTTGCATAGTTACCCAAGTAATCGTTAACACGAGTACGTGTATATGCTCTACTAGATGTTCTTGTTGAAGTTCTAGTATAAGTAGATATTCTGTTTACAATAGAGTTTCTTGTATATGTGGACGCACGTACCCTTGTTGACTCTCTTGTGTATGTAGATATTCTATCCCTAGTACTATCTCTTGTATAGTTTGAGTTTCTAGTTCTTGTTGATAATCTTGTGTATGCGGATTCTCTGAGTCTAGTACTTTCTCTTGTGTATGTAGATGCACGAGTTCTTGTTGATATTCTTGTGTATGTAGATGCACGAGTTCTTGTTGAGTTTCTAGTATAATTAGAACTTCTTAATCTTGTACTTATTCTAGTAAAATTACGAGAGTAGTTTCCTTCAAAGTTACGAGTGTAATCTCCAATGAAATTGGGAACATAATCTCCAACAAATGTACGAGAAAATTGTGTTGCAAAAGTACCAATGTAATCACCCGTGAATGAACGTGCATAATCACCAACAAAGGTTCTTGAATAATTACCAGTAAATGCACGAGAGTATTCACCAACAAAATCACGAGAATAATTACCAACACTGTCTCTAGTATATGCTTGACTTCCTACTGTTTGTATTGTATCAGTTGCAATACCTTTAGATGACCATGAACCACTGTATCCATTTGCAGTTGGGTTACCTTGAGTTGCGGATAAAAGTAGATATGTACCTATTCCATTATTACCCGCCATGATACGTGTCGCACTACGTTGACCGAAAGTATCAGAAATCTCTGTATCAGACATCTCTTTAAGACCCTGATAAGTTCCTGTTTTACCACTACTTCTTTTAATTGCAACAGGACGAACAGTAGTAGGAGCAGACATTGTCTGTCTCTGATAAATGTTATAATTTATAGATGTACCATCAGTACGGGTATCAGTGAACACATTTGATAAATGCGTATCATAATCACTGCCTGGAGAAGTTGAACTTAATTTATAAATGCCTGGATAGTCTGACGTGAATATACGAGAAACAAGTCTATCTGTTAAAGTACTTACTTCAGAGTCGGTCATCTCATGAACATTATCACCCGTGGAATCAAATTCAATTGGCCATCTGAAGTTTGCATTCTCACCTGCTGTACCTTCAGTCTGAGATAAAGTTGTTGTGGTTGTTGATTGGGTTAGGGTCGTTCCGTGTGTACCTACCGCTTGGTCATAAACTGTATTAGTATATGAACCTACGGTTGCACCTGTACCAGTAGTATTTAATGAAAATACACCAGTAGTTCTTGCTGCAAGTTTTAGTCCTGCTTGGTATGCAAGATAATTCTCTTCGGTGGTTGACATCTCTTGGAGGTCACCATTCGTTCCCTGTAGTTTTAACGGTGTTGTTCCCATAAGAGTATTTATCCAGTTCTTACGTACAATGTATAAGTTTCGATAATTTCACTTGAAGATGAAATTTCATCACTCAAATAGTTTCCTGTATAGTTACCTGCGAAGTTACGAGTATAGTCACCTGTATAGTTACCAGCATAGTTTCTTGAATAAGCACCTTCGTAATCTCTAGTAAAGTCACCAGTATAATCACCCGTGAATGATGCAATAGATGTTCTTGTTGAAGTTCTTAGGGATTGTCTACTATATGCGGAATTTCTTACTTGTATATAATTACCAGTGAATGCACGTGAATAGTTACCCACGAATACATTTTGCCCATTTTCAGTGGATGCACCAGTACCTTGAGCACCAGTATAATTACCAGTGTAAGTGATATTTCTTGACGAAGTCTGTATTGCAATTCTAGAATAGTTTCTTGCATAGTTATCAATAACATTTCTAGCATAGTTTCTATTAGAAGTTCTAGTACTGGTGACCCTAGAATAATTAGAACTTCTTATAGTAATTCTATTACTTGTCCTTAAACGAGTCCATGCAGCTAAACGAGAGTATGAACTACTACGAGTACGTGAATAGTTACCAACATAACTCTCAGTTGCAAGTCGTCTTCGTACTTGATAATAAGTTGTTTCATTAAATTTTGCACCATTACTCCCAACATAAGGCCCTTTCTCATATTGATAGTCACCTGCGGTAACAGTGGTAACCGAATAAGCACCATTAGTACCATAACTGCTAGAGTGTTCTAGGTTCCCTGCCCACTCTACGTAGAGGGCGGAATTAATGTCAAAGTTAGGTACTAATTTCCATACATACTCAGAACCACTTGTTAGTGAGTATTGGTAACTAGACCAATTGCCAGGCGTAGTTGCAGGGCCAACAGAAGTACGACTATAATTACCAGTGAATCCTGGCGATGACCTCGTATAATCAGTAGCAGGCGAAGTCGTGACGATTGAATAATCATAGTAATCAAGTGCATATATTGAACTTATGTAAGAACCCCTAACAAGAGTCTTTGTAGAATCTGACGAATGAGGTATAGAAGTGACGTTTGGCGAGGCAGCACTTCCAATTGCTGTACCCTCTTTATAAACAGTAACTCCTTCACCATACGATAACCAATAGTCTGAACCAAATTGGTATGGAACGGACTGTGTAGAGTTCGTTTGACCTACATAGTTACCCGTGTATATACGTGTGAATGTTGGAGTAGCACCTGTATAGTTACCAGTATAATTTCCAGTATAGTTACCCGTAAAGACACGAGAGTAGTTTGTTGAAAAATTACCCGCAAAGTTTCTTGCATAGTTAGAACTTCTATTTCTTGAGAAGTTTCTTGAATAGTTACCTTCATAGTTACCAGTATAGTTACTATTACCTACTGAACCCCTTGTATAATTTCTAGCAAACGCACCCGCATAACTGGATTGACGGTCACGTGTAGAATCCGCACCAACAAAGTTTCTAGAAAAACTTCTACTGTAATTACCTATATAGTTTCCTGTACTATCCCTAGTAGAAATTAGAATTCTATTTCTAGTTGATGTGGTTCGTGAATAGTTACCCGCAAAGTTTCTTGCATAGTTACCTACTGATATTCTTGTATAGTTAGAGTTTCTAATTCTTGTTGATATTCTTGTATAGTCGGTATCTGTTGATACTTGTTGTCGGGAATCTGTTGCGTTTCCTTTTGCAGTCCATGTACCTGTATATCCAAGTGCATTAGGACTACCCTGAGTTGAACTTAACAATAAGTAAGAACCCACATTTTGAGACCCGTCCATAATTCTTGTTTTTGCACGTTGTCCAAATGTGTATTGTATTTGTGCATCAGACATCTCTTGAAGACCCTGATAAGTTCCCGTTGCTCCCGAAGACCTTTTAATAGATAGAGGTCTATTTTCGGTTGGTGCAGACATCGATGTACGTCTGTAAAGATTATAATTGATTGCAGTTGCGGGAGTTCCACCACCCCCTATTCTATTATCGGTGAACACATTCGAAATATCAACACCCCATCCACCACCAGTTGGTGTAGTGGTTGACAGTTTATATGTGCCTGGATAGTCGGATGTAAATATACGAGAAACAAGTCTGTCTGTAAGACTATCAATTTCTGAAGATGACATCTCATGTAGTTGATTCTTACTTCCCGAAACTCCATGATGAACAGGTTTACGTTTAGAACTACCTGTCTCTGAAGCAGTACCTGTTTTTTGTTTTAGAGTAGTGGTTGTTGTTGTGGTAGTAAGAGTTTGTCCGTGAGTCCCAATCTCTTGATTGTACTGAGTATCAGTAAAAGAACCTACTGTTGTTCCACTGTTATCAGTATTTAATGTATAGATTCCAGTACCCGCAGACAAACGGAGACCCGCATGATATGCTAGATAATTTTCATCCGTAGTACTAAACTCTTTTAACTGAGGTTTTCCACTGGAGTCTATTCCTGTAATTTTGACTGGCGTATCGGCCATTAGTCTAAACTCCGTTTATTAATTTAATAATGTACCTGATTCGTCATATATATCAGGTATCATATTATATAGTGCGTTAAGAGCATTAACAATACTATCATCTTCTGTACCCGTGAACCCATCATCTAAATTAGATAATGAACCAATTCTAGTATCTATAGCAGTATTGTCTCCACTCAATTGGGTTACATCTGCGGCAACAGCATTAATAGCATTAACAACATTACTGTGGTCTGATACATCGGTGTCATCAAAGTCATCAAGGTCACCAATTGAATTGTCAAGACTATATAAACTTCCACCAATGTTATTGACAATAAGGTTATTTTCAAGACCATTTGAATCAATCACAGTACCTACAGTAGTGTGTAATTCATTAATTGCAGCGGTAACATTAGTTGCAGTAGTGTCAAGGGACATACTACCCAAGTCGCCTTCGTGTTCATTAATCGCACCAACCACATTTTGTGAATTAGTGTTAAGGTCACTAACATTGTTTATATCTAGATATAATTCGTTAATCGCATCACGTACATTAGTTGCAGTAGTGTCAAGACTTCCTACTTCAACAGTTCCCGCAAAGGATACGTCTGCACTATCAAATGTTGCGGAGGTTACACCACCCGACTGAATAATTAGTTGACCTGAAGTATTCTTGAGATTACCATATGTGGTATTATCATCTTTCAGATAAACATTACCACCATCTGCATCAAGACTAATGTTACCTGATACGTCAAGTGTCAATGCACCTGTTCTATTAATCTTTGTACCACCAACTGTGATATTACCACCAGTTGCAACAGTTCCCGCAGTAGTTACGTTCCCACCACTAAATGTTAGTGCAGTAGTTGTACCTGATTTAACAATCAGATTACCACTTGTATTGGTAAGACCACCGAATGTTGCGGCACCATCTTTGAGAACAATATCTCCACCATCAACGTTGACTTCTAGGTCACCACCAATATCTAATGTTGTATCATTAGGATTAGTAATAGTATCTGAAGTGATATCAAAGTTACCGAGGTCTGCCGTTACAGACACGAGTGCATCTGTAGTTACTGTTCCATCAAAGAATGCATTATTCCATTCCAGTGATGAACTACCTAAATCATATGTTCCATCTGCATCGGGTATGATGTTAGTGTCAACTCTACCTACGACAGAAACATTATCGCCACTTGCGTCACCTAGGTTGACATGACCATTGAGGTCTGTCTGACCTGTAACTGTAAGATTGTTTTCTACAGTAAGGTTATTATTGAATGTACCATTTTCTCCTGAACCTGTCAATAGGGTAGAGGTTCCTGATTTGATAATCAAGTTTCCACTGGAGTTTGTTAATGAACCATAAGTGGTTCCATCATCCTTTAAGACTACATCACCACCATCTGCATCAAGATTGATATCTGCCGAAGAGTTGATTGTGAATGTACCTGAAACAACATCGAACGCATTTACACCCGCAGATATCTCTAACTCGGATGCATCAAAGACACCTTCAATCTCATTGATTGCCGATACCACATCGTTTGCAGATGTAGTTAAGTCACTAGAAGCTGTTCCACCACCCGTACCATGAATATCCACATCTAGTTCGATAAGTGCAGACACCACGTTGTTCGCAGTGAACATCGATAGGTCAGTTGCGACTAGGTTATTGGACGTACCACGAATACCTAGTTCGAGTTCGTTAATACCTGAGACTACATCAGAATCTTCATTAGTGTTTAGTCTACCTGTCGCACCTAAATCTAAAGAAATTGTATTAACGTTATCTTTAAATTCCGTGAACGTGTCATTAATAGTTGTGATTGTCGGATTATTTGCCATTTTACAATTTCTCTATAAGTTTATTTAGGAGGTCTTTTATTTCACCGACTTCATTCTTTAATTCCTCGAACTCCTGTGTCTTCTGTTCTCTTTTCTTTTTAGACTCTCTTGCTTTATTTATAAGGTCTGAGTTTACATTAATTAAAGTTCCACTCTGAGGGTCTCTTTTCCAGTCATGTTTGTTCATTATGTTGCCAATGCAATAACCCTTAAGTCTTTAAATAACGGAGGAGTTGCGGTGTTTGTTGAATTCATAACAAGTTTTACTTGATACTGCATGAACGCATCCATATCACCATTATCTCCACCAATAAGGTATGTGTACTCTCTGAAGTTTCTTTCATCAGGGGCAACCGAACCTTGTTGATATTCATTTCCAAGAATCCAATCATTATCAAAAATGACATCCCCTTCGTTTGCAGTTCTGTAATAGAAATCAAACGAAGCACTTGCGGGTCTTAGAGATGATAATATCACCTTCATACCTACAGCATCATTTGCAAGAGTTACTGGTCTAGTGATATGTTTGGATAATGAACTACCACCACCCGCATTTGTTTCTGCAACAAAACTGTAAGGTACATTGTAACCATTCGCAGCAATACCGTCTAGAGGTTGTTTATCAATTCTATTAGAACTTAATCCCATACCTACACGTTGCATATCAACTACTGGAGATACACTACTATTAGTAGTATCTAAACTAACTTCCCAAGTTATAGACTTTTCTGTTGATTCTAAGTTTGCGACTTCATTAGCACTAGTTGCAAGTAGTCTTGGTGAATTAAATCTATTGAGTGTTTCAAGTTCAAAGTCACCATTGAATGGTTCGTTATAATCAGGTACTTGATTATACCTTGTTTGTGTACCACTTACAGCAGCAAATGATTTACCTGTGATAAATTTCGCACGAGGTATCATAGTTGTAGATGGTGGTGTTGCAGTAGTAATCATAGGAATTACAGCATCAAATTCAATTTGTTGAGTTGATTCAACCGCATTCCCACCTAAGTTGCCTGAGGAACTTGCATTATCACCAGTTTCAAAAGTAAATCCATATCCATCCGCACCAGTAATGGTTTGGTTACCATTAATGTTACCTGCAGCGACACCATTACCACCAACAGCACCTGAGATAGTAACTATATCACCAACATGGAATCCATGAGAACCAAATTTACAATACAATACATCACTTGATGCTGTTGATACAAAGGGATTGTTTATTAGAGGTTCTGTTGGTAACGCACCATTTTCTAGGACTACTTTACCACCCGCAGTTGAGAAAACCGCAGAGTAGATATTAAATGCCATATCTTTAGTTTGGTCTGCTTCCCAAGTTGTACCGTTTTGAGATTTGAAAAGTGAACCCATAGATGGTTGTCTATTTATTCTTTTCTCTGTTGAACCTAATTCAAATGCGTAAGTTTCACCCACATATGCATTATAACTAACACAGTCCGCAAGTAGAACAATACAGTATTCTGTACTAGGTTTCAAATAGATTGGTTCATCAAATTCAAATGGTGTTGGACGTTCAAGAACTTTCGTTTGGTTTTGAGCAGTAGGAAGTAGAACATCATTAGGATTGACAAATTTACTTGCCATATAACTATCAGATGAAGGATGTCCATTTACCATTTCACGGATTTGACATTCAACAGGGATTTTTGAATCCTTTGTTTTAAAGAATGCTTCCACTTTAGTGAGGTACATACCATCACCTTCGGGTACTCTGAATGATTGTGCAAGTGGGTCAATCCACTTAACTTCTGTCCATCTTTGTGTCTGTGTAAGAGGTGTTCTAGTTGATAAAACATCTTTAATACGAGTTTCAATTTGTCCTTGAGATGTATAATTTGCAACTGCACGAGATAGTGCAGCACCATCTTGGTTGATACTAATATCAAGAAGTTTGAACTCTCTTGTTCCCGCTTTAAATCTTAAAGTATCTTTACTTGATGGTATGAAGAACGAACCTTCAATTCTACCTTGTGCATTAGAGACTAATGCAGTCGCCCCTTCGGGATGTTGAGTAGCTTTCTTATGTTTTCTTGCATAGACATTTGCGTTATCAGATGAAGGAGCATAATCTTCGGCAAAAACCCAATCATCTACTTTCTTACCTGAGAAATATGGGAAGTATCTAGTTTCGGGTCTAAGACCTTCTGCTTTGAAGAATACTTTTCTTGAACGCATAAATGGTAAGAATTTTAAATCAATTCTACGATTACCAATCACACGAGTATTTACTCTATGGTCAACAACAGTTCTCTTGGAGAAAGTTGTTGTTTGTTTACGTCTACCTGAAGCAGGATGAGTAGTTTGAGATTCAAATACTGCATCTTCGTCTCGTATCGATTGTGGATTGTTGATTCGTATACCAAACCAACCAAACTCTAAAACATCAGTCTCAGGTAAAAACCAGTTATTGTCCCAAATATTACCTTGAGCTGCAGGGAAGGTGTTATTACCACCACCACCTTCTCCACCAACATTCGGGAACCAACCACCAGTACCGCCACCACCACCTTGTAGTGCAACGTTTCTTTCAAACTCACCTAGGTGGTCGATACCGAGTCCAGCATCTTGTGCTTCTGCGGTTTCGTGAATAATGTTGTCGGGCGCCATTCTAGTTTCCAACCACCAATCGGAGGCAGGAGACAATGTAATTTTACCACGACCCGTGACCACTGCAAATGGGTTAACATTTTCAGTACCACTAATTTTGTTTTGTTTAACTGCTAATTCGTGAGTGTATGATAGATAAATGTTATCACCTTTCTTCACGACATTAGATGATTTGGAACTGTTATATACTAAGTCAATTCCTTCTTTATTTGTCTGACATGTCATCATACCTACTGCGGCAACAATACCCGAACTTGTACTACGGTCTAAAGTGTCCGTTAGGTCATAGTTCTTAAAGTTATCCGCAAAGATACCTGATTTAGTTCTTGCGATACCCGAAGAGTCAAGTACCATCATTGAATCTGTTGCGACTTCTAGGAATGATAAAGAAACATGTTCTTTTAAGTTGTCAAGTTTCTCTTCAATTCTGTTGATATCTTGCATAGTGAATCTTTTATATTTCAATATACGCAATCCTAGGTCATCTTTATTTGTACCATATGCGTTTAGATTCAATTCAAATAATGGGAGTGTACCTTCAGGAGTTTCAGGCATCGGTCTTGTGAAACCCGATTCACCTTGAATGTGAATGATTTGTGCTTCTCCATCAACACCCTCTGACTGTTTTAAAACAATCTTATCTGCACGAGGTAGGTAGTAATCAACATCCCCTTGGAAAATATCACCACTAGTTGGAAGTTCATTAATTACTGCACCCGATACACTAAAGTCCAATCCTGAGTCAGGAGTTGACGGACGGAAATCAATTGCGTCTCTTAAAGGTGTTACGTCTCTACTAGGTTTAACAAGAGAAGGTATCTCTGAATAAGGAACCTGTCCTGAATAAGAGTTAACTGCGAATACATCACCCACGTTATGTTGATAGTAATCAAACTTAACATAGATTGTACCCGAAATACTAGATGAACTATTTCTTACAACACGACCTGGCCCATAATAGTTTGGTCTTTGACCATTATCGAAAGAGAACTCATCGGTTATATCTCGACCACTTGAGTTAGTAACTTTAATTTCTGTGATAGATTTGACATCTGCCTTTCCAAGGTTTAGGAAAGTTGTACCCGCAACATTCTTTAATGTTCCAGTTATAGTCGCATTTTCTATTAATTGTTTTGTACGAATAGAAGGTTGTGCCTTATTAACTTTCGCATAAATTTTAATATTTTGATTTGACGGTAGACCACTGATAGTTACGGATGTTGTGCCTGAACCTGAGAAGGTTGCACCTGTTACTACTTGACCATCAGCACGTGTTATAATCCATTGACTTGTATTAACATAAGTTTCTCCAGTCACAGTCAATGCATCTAATGTACATGTTGTACCTGTTGAAGTGTCAGAAATTATTCTTTGAACCTCAAAGTCGATATCAGTAATAGTTCTTGGACGTGACTTTGGTAATTTAAAAACAAGTCCTTCTTTTAAAGTTTCTCGGAGATTTGCCTGACCACCATTTTGTGATAAGTCTGCAACACCAACGTTGGTAGTAGATGTACCTATAGTTTTCACATCACGGAAAACCTGACCACTATTCATTACTATATTAAATAGAGATGCACGGAAATTCGCACCATCTTCTTCAACATAACGAACTCTCGCAGTACCAATAATACTTGCAGCAGGGTTAGTAGTAGACTCAGATAGGTTTACTTTTGCAAATGTTCCTACTCCCAAATCTCCTTTAAGAGATGAGAGTATCATATAGTTACCATAATCGATACCAACCACTTCGTTTGTGATTAGTGATGTATCTCTTGGTTTGGTGATTGTCCCGAAATATGAAGAGTTTCTATTACTTCGATATCCTTCCACATACGCATTACCAGCAGATACATTAAATTCTAATTTAGCATTTTCACTATCTGTATCGAAGTCTATATCAAATGGACGTACAATGTAGTTACCACTTTCTTCTTTAGTTCTTGTTGCCAATAGGTCATTGATTTTATTAAAACCATCTGTACCTGTTACCTGTTCAACAATCTTACCACTAATTACTTTTGAATAGAACACAAAGTTATCTGTAGAAGCGTTTGCTTCTTCTACAAGATTTAACTTAATTCTATATCTGTCTGCACCAGGCGATGAACGGTTTGGAGTTGCACCCTGATTATCATATAGTGCATCGTCATCATCAACTGTAACAATATCTTCGGTTACTGTAAATCCTACAACTGTGGTAGGGTTACTTGTGTACTTAGAAATAATAATAGACTGTGGGTTTGCAAACACAAAATGTCCACGAACAAAGAAGTCTCCACCCGCATTACTGAACTGAGTACCTTTACCCACACATGGGTCTGCAACCGTGTTTGTGTTTTGTACGGTTAATGTTTCTGACCCATCAAAGAGGTCTTCTCCCGCACTAACACGAATAGGAGTTGCATTTTCACCAGTACTACCCGAACCTGTATATTCAACATATAAAGTTGCTGGGTTTGAAGAATCACCTTCTGCGACTACTTCTAATACTCGAACTTTTACACCTGAAGATGAACCTGTAAATTCATTACCAATAATAGTAGTGAAATCAGTTGGAAGAGTATTAACACTCGTATTTAATTTAATAAACTCATAGTTAGGGTTTAATGTAGGGCCGCCAGGATTTACCGCTGCACCTTCCTTAAATATATTACGACCAAATCTCGCAACTTCAGATTGGATAATTGTTTGTAGTTGAGTGAGTTCACGTGCTTGTAACGCACGTCCACTATTAAAGAGAATTCTATGATAGTTATCACTATCAGCAAAATCATCTTTATATGTAGATGGAAAACTCTGTTCGGTATATACTTTTGCCATTTCAGTACCTTAAATTTGTATTACGATTTTAATATCTTCAGTTTGACCCGCATCTCGGATGATTGCATCACGATTTGCAATATACATCAAGTCTCCTGTCTTGTTATTTAGTTCCCCTTTAATATAAGGAGCGAAACTAGCGTTTAATACACCCGCACCATTACCATCGATTTCGTTCACTGATTCACCTGAATCAAAGTCACCAAAACCTGTTTCTTCGGTTTGATGATACCAAATATTTGCAGAATCAACTCTATCGATTAATGCCTTGACCTGAGATAAACTACCCTGAATGGTATTATCGGGGGTCATTGTTTGTGAGAAAGAAGATACTCTAAGTTTCTTTAATGCATTACCCGTAGATTCTGTGAAAGGGGCAGCAAGTCCATCAAGGGACGTTTCAGCACTACCCGCACTATCTTCATCAAGTCTAGGGTTCTTTAATAGACCGACTTGTCTGAAATCTTGATTGATAATGAAGTCTCCTGCCTCATCACCATCGGGTTTAGTATTAAACATGATTGCAGTAGAACGAAGGTCATCTCTTGGGTCTGCACCAAATCCTAAAGGAGATTGGTCATGACCAAGAATAACTCTTCCTTTTGCTTCTGTCGTGAATGAACCACCACCAGTAAACACTAGAGATGCTTCACTGTATCCACTACCTTGAGTATATGTACCACTTGAGTCATATATCTCAACCTTAGTTACTGCACCACCATCAATAGACGCAACACCTTTTGCACCAATACCATCACCAATAACGGTAACAGTAGGATTAGATGTATAACCCGAACCACCTGTAGTGATTGAGAATCCAGTAATTTGTCCTTTGATTGCTGCATTCTGTACTGCAAGTTGTTCTACGTCTGCAGCGGGTGAATCTGAGTCTACCGCACCTTGTAATTTGACAGGCATATAGTTTGCAGATACGAATTTAGTTGCATCTAGAGCAGAGATAGAATATAAGAATTTCCATACATATCCATCTGCGGTTGCAAATGCGTCACCTGTAGTGTTACCTGAAGGTTGATTGTTTGATACTAGTGATGAACCCGCAGCATTCTTTGCCTGTTGAACACACATATAAACTTGGTTGTTATCGTTCAACACATAATAAGGTTGACTCGGATAACCCGCTTGTGCATCATTATATGCAGAATAGATAGCACCCGATGCCCAGTTGTAACGAGGAACAACCATACGGATATCCGTGATGTTCTTAACTGATTGCATCCCTAGACGGAAGTTTCTCTCTTCTCTACCTGTGTTATATGCTAGTGGTGCAACATCTGAATCGTTCCAGTCTTCGGAACGACCTATCGCTGCATAATAATTATTACTTGCATCATTAACGTCTGATAAGATACTGTTAATTACTTGTTTTTTAATTCGGTTTGTTATTACTGCCTTAGCCATTATTATACCCTATTATATTAAACTTACTGGATTGCCTGTCGAGACATCCAAGGAAGACATTATTTGCCAGTTTGCACCATCCCATAATAGAGATAACGTGTCATTTTGTTCGAAACGGAAGAAAGAACCATTGGAATCTCCATTTGCGATATTACCCGCAGTTCCGTAAAGGTTCGTAACACCCACACCTTTGTTTACAAATCTATGTTCTTCTCCTACTTGTTCACCATCACCCAATGTCGGTAAGATTGTACCTGAACCCGCATTGAATATAGTAAGAGGAACTGCAAGATTTACTGCCTCTGATTGAACGGATGTTTGTGCATTATACACTAATTTAGAGTTGATGTCAACCCCACCTGTACCTTTTGCGGCAAGGTTTAATGAAATATTGGTGTCTGTACCACTTGCTTCAATCTTTGGTGAACTACCCGTTGCGGTGTTAGATATCTTAACATGGTTGACCGCAGCTGCAACACGGTCAAACTCTAGTAATTCACCACCCGAAGAATCGAGTAGATTACCACCAAGGTTTTTACCACCAACCATATTATTAACCAACATACCACCATCTATGGTTTTATTTGTAAGTATTTGTGTATGTCCGTTAAATGTGAATTCATCATTAGAACCTAATAAAGGTAAGGTTACGTTTCTATCAGCTGCAAGTTCTGAAGGAACAAATACATATTGATGGTTTGCACTTGTATCATTTATTTGTGGTGTTGTGAGGACAGGACTGGTTAAAGTCTTATTCGTAAGAGTTTGTGTCAATGTATCAAGAACAATATTACCAGTTGCATCGGGTAAAGTTATAGTGTTATCTTGTTGAGGTTCTGCTAAAGTTAATAGTGTTTGATTGTTATCGTCCACTAGACCTTCGAAGGATAATCCCCCTGTAACAAACTGAACAGATGACCCAATAACATCCGCATCCCCACCAATAGTGGTGTAGATTTCGGAGAAGTTATCATTAATCTTCTTTGCGGCAGTACGGAGAGTGTCCCCTGTACCATCGTTTGCGATTGTTCCTCGATTTATATTTTGTCTTGCCATCTTTAAAGTTCCATTGTCTTCTATCTATTTATAAGAGTTTATAACCAACTTGCACTATCTAATAAAGAATAATACAAATCCGAATCCCCACTCCACCATTGATGTTCTTCTTGGTCTAACGTTTCGAAGTGGAAGTTGTTAGACATATCCATACCTTTCAATGTTCCACCAGCACTATCTGTTGCAAGGTCAGAATCATCGAACGTTGGAGAAGTCGCAATCTGTAATTCTCGTAGTGAAGAATATTGTCTATCAATTGTTCTAATACTATCATCACCAAACTTCTCTAAGTTCAAGTAAGTATTTATTCGACTCATAACACCTGTTGCATCTGTATATGGGTCATCAAGAATACTTGTAACATCCGCACTTGGTAAACCACCCTGATTGATAACATCGATACCTTCCATATGAACAAACCCAAGGTCTGCGGTATTTTCGATAACAATAGGTGGTGTTGGTGCGGGTTTACTTGAATCCGCTTCCATCAAGTCCGTAACTGAAGATACGATTTGAATTTCAGAACCAACAAACATTCCTGCGGGGTGAGTAAACAGTTTATATGTTTCTTTCCACTTCGCAAAAGGTATCTCTGCTTTAATTAATAACGCAAAGGTTTGATATAGTTTATCATTAGTTAAGTATCTTTGTGACTCTGAACCAATGAGTGAATCCGATAATCCCACTTTAAATACATTTTCTTTGGTATAAATGATATCAGGGTCTATACCAAAGAAAGTTCTGAAGAACTGTTGTATTGAATACTTAGTACCTTTTGAACGATATAAAGTGTTTGAGTATTTTGCCGCAGCACGTTTATCTTTGAATCCCTCAAAGTATGCTTGTCCTAATAACAACTCATCTTCGATATAGGATAATAATTCAATATCTGTCTGTGTTATATCACGACTTTTAAATAAGTCATTAAGAAATCTTGCGGGAGAATTAGTACCCGTATCTTCGAACTCATAATAACTATCAAGTAATGATATTAACTTAGGATAGGTCGCACGGAAGAATTCAGGAAGCACCTCTTTGACTTTATAGTCGGGTACGTCAAGTTCTCTTCGGTTAATATCCTGAAGTGTAATATCTAAATATTTCATTAGTTAGTAATTCCTGTATCGATATCAACTACACGTGTAAATGATTGTGATGCATCATATTCTAAAAGGTCTTGTCTTAGTGGAGAGATTGCACTTTCGTTTGCGGGTTTGGCACTCAATTTAAGGAATGAACCACCACCTACAACACCATCGACTTGGAGTCCTACGATGTTAACAGTATCCGTACTATAATCACCCACATTATCAACGATAATAACATTATTACCTTGGTCGTATACTTCTAATTTATTTGTTTTTAACTTGTTTCGGATAATACATGTTTGTCCTTGAAAACTAAATGGGGTTGATGTAATTCTATAGAACTCATCATCAGTACCCGAAATTTCTACAGGGAACCTTATTTTGTGGTCTTGAACCCTAGATAGGATTGGAGTAAATCTCCTCTGCATGAAAATATCTGCACGAGACGATAGGATTGCGGGAGACACATCATCAACTAATGTTAACATATTAGAACGTCTGAATGATTGTGAAAAATCACCAGTGTTTGTAGCGAAGTAGTTATCGACTGCCGCCTGTGCATTGTCTTGAATTGTGTTACGTGATAGTGTGGTCAATCGTGGATTGAACTGGAAGAATACACGAGATTCAATAAACGTAGTGACAGGGTCAGCAAACTTGAGTTCAAATGATGCAACACTAAGTTGTTCTGCAAGGTCTGTGATTGCTTGTTTTGTTACTGTGACTGTAGAGTCAGGTACATCATCGTTAAATAATACTGACATGAAAACCACACCAAATTCGGGTTCTAGTGCATCTTCTCCACCGAACGTCTTAATATCTCTAATCAATGTAGAGAAGTTTCGTAGTACAAGTGTTGAGTAATCGGGATGAGTTACCATTCTGTTTTGTGATGCATATTGGAATGGTGCATTCTTACGAATTGATTCTAGTGATTCCCTTTCACCACCACCAACTGCATTACCAACTGTTGCAACAGTAATAGGATATCCAACACCACCAACACTAATTTGATTCACAGGTTCGAATACCTTTGCGGTATTGGCAGGTTGACCACTTGATGCAAGATAAGATACAACAACCTTTGCACCCGCTTCAGGTGCTCTACCCAAAGTACTACCATTACCAAATGATAGTTCAAAGTTTCCGTTAGGAGTTTCTTTGAGAATATACAATGTTGATAGTTGGTTGATTGTTACTGCATTTAAAATATTTGTGTATGTAGAAAAAGAATTTGATGTTGAACTCTCATATACACGAATGACCGCAGTAGAAGTGTCTAGTGATGGGTCAGGAATTATGTAGACCGCATTCTCTTCTTGTTGTGTAATCAAGAAAGTCTTTTGTCTTGCAGTACCTTCTGTTAAAGAAATGATATTAGATGCATCCGCAGTTTTGAATTCATAATATCCATTACCATCATCTGTACCCGTAAGGTTTTCTGTGGTTTGGAATGTATAATCGGTTTCATCAACATTAGACGTAAAACTGAATCCCGAAGGAAGTTGAACCAATGAAGGTCTACCCGATACACCCGCAAGAGATGTGGATAATTTTACTGTTGACACCGCAGATGTTTTAGAATCGGGTACATAACCAATACCCTCTGCAAGAGATACAACAGAAGAACGTAATTGTGCAGTACTGATAAAGGACTCATTCAAAGCAAAGTTTGCAGTCAAACCATTGTAGTGTGTGTTATATGCAAGAACATCTAGAATATTTGAAAGACCTGACGCTTCGAAGTTATAATCATTGAATTCTGATTTGTTCGCAAGAAACGTTTTTAAGTTATTCTTAATATTGTCAAAATCTAGTGCGGTTGATTTGATTGTTGTTGTCATTTTATCTTAACCTTGATAATGTCGTAGTTACTTCAACGACTTCGTTGGAATTTATTACCTTAAATTTAACAGTTACCTCAAGAGAATTTCTATCGGGTATTGATGTTGAAATTACATCAAGTACTTCTGCTCTAGGTTCGTATGTTTCAATTTGGTGTCTTATATTATAATCTATTTCTTCATCTATGTCATCGTCTGCAAGTTCAAACAATTGACCTATGATATCTCCACCATACTGAGGTTGGAAAGGTTTCTCTAAGAAATTTGTCATAAGTAAAGTCTTAACCGCTTGTTTGACTGCGGCAGCATCTTCTTTCTTGTATATTTCCCCACTTACGGGTTTCTTAGTAAATGACAAGTCGATATCTTTATATACTCTCGCCCTAGAACCCTTTACAGTATTAGTCTGTAAGTTGGTATCCTCTTGTGCGAATGCCCTTTTGATTGCCATCGTTTTATCCTAAGTCTAAACTACTATTTATACGTTTTTATTCAACGATTTCAAGTATTTCTACTAATTCGTTTTTAGACTGTAACTTGTTATTGAAATAAGTGGTAACCTTTTGGTCGAAGGTGACCTCAAAGGATTCAGGAACACTTGGCATTAACAATCCTATAGATGCACATAAAGTTCCATCGGGATTGTATGTATCATAATCAAGTCTAATTTCCTTGAACCTTATAAAGTCTTTCCAGTATACCGCAACATCAAAGGTCTTTTCATAATCAATATTACCTTCTCTATCTATTACTTGATAGTAAACTAACTCACCATCTTTCTTTTTCTTATTATCTGCTGCAGCAGGAACATTACGACCATTGAATATACCTTCTGATACAATCAGACGAACGTCATTAAAGTGTGTCGTGTTACCATTGATACTATCAATTGCGATACCATGCAAGTATAAATTACGTGCAAGTTGTTGTCTCTCGTCATTTTTGATAATAAAATTAAGTGATGTTCTATCACCATATGCACCAAGAAACTTTGCAATAGTAACGCCAGGAGCTAACTTGGTTGCAGATGTAATACTTGATGCAAGATTGGGGTTGTATAAGGGGTCTACTAATATAGCACTCATCGTCTTGATACCTTCGGTGTAAATCTTTTTCCTCTATTTTCGGTAGAGTTTCCGATTGCAGTAAATCCAAATCTTGGAGTTGGTTTAGAAGAAGATGTCCTACCAATTTTAGGTGGGGTTGTTCTTGAATAGTTTGATGACAGTCTTTGTTCAGTTACCATTTGTCCACCCAACGCATCTTTAATAGATGGGTCACGGAACGCACTACGTATCTCTTGAGTTGTAGGTGGTTTATTAAAGTAGTTCTGATAGTCATCTGTGAATATCATCTTGTTCAACAACCTATCATCCGCATCAATTACTACTGTACGAATTGAAAAGTCACCCATACTTGTGTATGCACCAATAAGGGGTGCAACAGGAGGTGGCCCATCAGGTTGTAATATTTCTTGATTCATTTTAATGTCATAACCTTTTGCTTCATGACCGTGTTCTGCACCTTTAACGTATCCAGTATGAACCCCAGCAGCAACAGTAAATGTTCCATTGAGGTCAGCAGATATATCTGACCATTCTGCATGTTTGGAACGGTCTGCCTGCCATGCAAATTGTGAGAAAATTGATTCAGTTGCTTGTCCTAGGAATGTACCATAGAATGATGCACCACTTGTGTATGCAGTCGGGCCTTCTTTACCCATATATGCTTTACCCGTGAAGTCAACGTTAGTTCCACCAATTGTACCATCATTACCCATGACAGATACAAAATCATTACCCACTAGAGAAGAGGTTTTGGATGTTACTGCATATGAGTTCTTTGCAGAGGTAAACATATTAGTTTCAACCGCAGTCTCGAATGCACCCTGTACCCATTTCTTGGCATCACCACGAATATAATCGGATTGAGTTCCATAAGTCATCTTAGTATCTTTTCCTACAATACGAGTAGACCTATTCTTTTTAATGATTTGAGTATTATTACCTTCGATATGTTCACTACTATTTCTTCCGATACTTGTTACACGAGTTCCCGCAACTTGAACATTGTAGTTACCACCCACATCCACGTTGTAATCTCCAGTGACCACAAGATTTAAATTACCTTTGTAGATAAGATTACCATGACCCTCTACAATAGTAGTTTGGTCACCACCTGTTACTTCAACCTTGTTATTAACAGAAGATATAATAACAGAACCGTCCGCACGAAGTTCTACTCCCGCACCTTTACGGTGTTTAATAAGAACACGTTCACCACCCGCAGTGTCATCCATCTCAATAACATGACCACTCGGAGTTTCTTGTACTTGGTTAAATGGATATTCGGATGGTCGTTGAGGTGCAATATCAAGAGATAGTCCTATATCACCACCCCCGATATAGAGTTCATTAATCTTTGTACCACGTGCTGCTTGGTTTAGTGAAGACCCAAAGTTATAATCCCTCTTAGGATACTCACCTGTTGGGTCAACTCCACCATCCTGTGGAACACCAAGAGTTAATTCTAGACCTTCACCTAGTTTATCAACTCTTCCTTCGAAATTGTCGTTCTTAGTTGTCATCCGTTTGTTTTCCTAAATGTCGCTTCGATATAATCTTCAACATCAAAGTATGGGTCGAACTCATCTTCATCAAGGTCATTGTGACCAAAGACTAACCCGCCAGGATATCTTCTATAAAACGCTTGCAATATCTTTTCAAGTGTGTTATACTGTGTCATGGTAAATGATTGAGAAGACCTATACATTGTAGGGTTTGCTTCCCCTGAAGAACAGTTTAAACCACCAACCAATACAACACCAATCGATGTTGCATCTAGAGATGCGAGATGTTCACCCTTTTTATTGATAGGTCTACCACGTTGTAATCTACCATCTCTTCTAATCACATAGTGATATCCAATACCATCAAGACCTAAATCTTTTTGTATATTGTTTATTTCAATTGCACCAATATTCTTATCCGTGGTTGTTTCGGTTGCATGAATAACTACAGATTGTAGAGTTCTTTCTATAGAACGTATTTCCGCTTCAAGTTCTTCTACAGATGATACGTATGTAAATGCATCATCCTTGGTGTCTCTACCACTCCATTTCTGTGTACTTGCGTCAATTGGTTTACTCTCTTCAAAGAAAGATGCGTCCACAACATTAGTCCCTGATATAGTAGTATCAAGGGATTGTACTTCTTCGTCTGCACGTTCGATAACTTCAACAGTTGCACTAACCTCTTCGGGTGGAATACCTTTTTCCGCAGCTTTGTCTTGGACTTGATTTGATAATTCTTGGGTGGTTTCTGTAGTCTCTACTTCACTAACCACCTCTTGCATTCTTGGTGTTACTGTAGGATTTACTGCAACTGTCTCTTGTACCACACTTGCTTGTTCAGAAACACTTCCTTTTGTCTTACCCACGAGTTCTTTAGTCTTCTCTTTATTAAATGGAGCGGCACTTCCTGCCAAACCTGAAATAGTTCCTTTTGCCTTACCTGTAATACCTTCTCCAATATCTTGAAGAATACCACCCGCATCACTAAGTCCCTCGTTGATTTGGGTTGTAATATTTGTATTGAAATTTGTGATACTATCTGAAAGAGATTGTACATCGGAGACAAGGTCTTTTGCCTTATCCATAAAACTTGCAACACTAGGGAATTTACTCAAGGTATTCTTTGCAGCGGTCTTTAACGCACTCAAAGCACCAAACCCTGATATATTATTTACTTGTTCTAATACTGAGTCGGGGGTAACACTATTAAGACTAGCGCCAGGTGCAAAGGTTGGAATAGATGTGATATTACTTGCAACATCATTGATTGCATTCATAGCAGCATCTTGTGCTACATTCGCCATTTGTCCCACATCAGCAACACTACCTACATTTGCAACTGCATCTTTTACGTCAGATACGAGTTGGTTCGCACCCGCAACACCAGCATCGATTCCTGCTTGGACACCACTGATACCACCCGCACCAACTACTGCAAGTCCTGAGTTCAGATTAGTGAGTGCAGTTCCCATTCCTGTCAATGAATTAAGAATATCACTTAGAGGTTGTGCAGAATCACCACCGACCTTTTCTGCGGTAATAGAATCTGCGGAATCTAGACTACTGAATTGTTGAACTCCGTTTGAATCAATCTCAAAATAGTTAAAGGATGGTATACCTGGCCCATAATTCAAATTAGTCGTTGGGTCTATAAGACCATCAAGACCAACATCATCGGTGATTTCACCAATACTTTCATTAAGGATTACTTCACCTTCTTCGTTTGGTTCGTCAACTGATAGTACTCCACCATTGACTTCACCCGCAGTTTGTCCTACCTTGGTCGCTTGTTTTGCATAGTTACCTTCTTGTGCAGTAACCGCTTTATCTTGATATCCCGCACCTTCAGAAGATTCAACAGGGACACGCTTCTTTTCAGTATAAGAGAACCCGTCTTCATCGACACCTCTTATCGTTATAACTTTATATTCTTGTTTAGTTTTACCCGCAGACTGACCCTGTTGTCTGAGTTTTATGTTTACATCGTCTTTAGTACTCATTATCCAATCCTATCCAAAAGTCTTTGTGCTTTGAACTGTGTTTGTTTTGATAATGACGGGTGTTGGAGATAGTATCTACAAAATATTTCACATGTACCCTCTTTACCCTTTATCTTATCTGAACGTAGAAGTCTTATGTTTGCACCATTCTTAGTTCCACGAAGTTCATATGCAATAAAAGCAAGTTGTGTATAAAAGTGTGGAAAGTTAGGGGAGAACTGTTTCAATAAAGAATATCTTTGTTCTGAGAACCTACCCAATCCATTCGACTGCACATTCGTCCCTGTCCTCATACCACTTGCGATACTCAAACCACTTGCAATTGCAATACTCTGTCTTAGTGTGTAACCTATATTTAGGAAGAACCTAACAGTCGCTTTTTCTCTTGATTGTTTAATTCGATTATTGATATTACCACTTACTTCGTTTTGAACATCAACATCTTTTGGTTGAAATACCTTAACAACATTTTCCCATACCCCATTTGGTTTTGTATCATCTCCAATATCCTCATTCGCTTGTTCTGATTGTAAGAGGTTGGGTAATTCTATATGGGGAAGACTTCCTATAATAATAGGTGTCTGAGAGTTTACACCATCAACAAAGAAACCAAAGACTAAAGCACTTGGTTGTAATTGTGGGATGCGTCCTATTCCTGATACACCACCTTCTGTTGTTGGTACAACACATTGTGCCCAAGGAAGGTCTGTCTGCGGAATATCTTTAGTTGATTGACTATGAATACCATGTACTCTAATCTTTACACGTCCCTCAAATCCATAAGGTGGTGATGCATCGATTACTGTCGCAATAAACCAACGAGTATTATCCCCATAGTATTCACTAGGGATTGGTTTGAACTCAATCTTTTCCATTACAGTTCCTTCATGAGTTTAACAATACTCATACTAACGTTATGATTTGTTTCTGCAAAACTATGTCTTACCGCTCTAATCAAGAAATCTCCACTCTTACCTTTATCTAGTAGTGTATCTTCGTTGTCACCATCCCCAATCTCGGTATTATCATTAGTAACATTCAATCTAACAATGTCACCTACAGATGCTTTTGCCATAAAGAATGCTTGACCCGCAACAAGACATTCAAACTCATTTTTCATGAGATGGTTTCTAATTGCACGTCCTTCTAATTTTTTAATTAATAGGTTGGGATTAAATTCATCATGATAACTTTTGTGAGGCCCATATGTACCTGTCGATGTAACCATATGATAGTTCAATGCATCATAGTCATCTAAGAATGCATCTTGTATTTTTGCATAAGGGTCAAATGTTTGAGAACGTTCCTCAGTTAATATTCCTTCTTTTTCAAGTGACTTAATAGTATTCCTTATAGAGAAGTGTGTGTCTGATATCTGTCCTGTGTTAAGATTGGTATTACCTAGATTTGCAGAATATGAACCGTGTGCAATGAGACCTAAAGTGTCCCCTTGGTTTTTTACTTTTAATTCTTTTACAATAGATGCCTTTTCTAGTTCACCATTATCTTCTGCTTCGGATACATTAGATGGGTTGTATGAATATGGAATTTTACTATTGAAAGGTTTTTGTGCCATCATCACATCAAAATTACCTAAACGTAAGTTGTCATCATGAATAGATGCCCAACAATAAAACGGTGAACCTGTTGGGGTCGTTGCACGTTTTATCATCCAACCAATCGCTTGTAAGGGAGTCATATTAGGAATGATACCCTTTATATTAGTTTGTACAGTATTCTTTGTGACCCCTTGACTTGTGGTCATATAAGATATATCAACATTTTTCTTAAGATACTTTGCAGCAGTTCTTATGATAACGTCAGATAATGTACCCTTAAAGGATGTTCTGATTTTATTTAATCTACTACTGAATACAAGTTCATCAACAAATTTGAATAAGTACATACTTGACTTACCATTATCATTCGCCTTTTTCTGTATGTCAATCTGTACAAGTCTAAAGTCTCTAGTAATAATAGGGTCAAGTTCATTACTTACGGAAGCGATTGCAATCCTAAGTATTTCTGTTCCATTAAAATTCATCTTATCGAACAACCCTTTATCATCTAGGATTGATACGTTACCTGTTAAGTATGGTCTATCGATATTTTCAAACACAGTAAATTCTGATATCGAAGTTCTGATATCATAAGACACTGCATCAAACCCACCTAGTCTATCTGCGGATATCGACGCCTCAGTTATCTTAAACTGTTGGGATTGATTTTGTTCTGCCACTATCTACGTCTCTGTTTCATGAGTTTATTGAATTCACCTGTAACGGTTGCAAGTGCTTCGGGTTTCAATACGATAATTTCTTTTAGTTCTTCATTTCTGTTTTCAAGTCTGTTAAGATTTGTTATCGGAATAAGACCACTTGGAGTTGCATCATCGTGTGGGTTTATATCCGTCCATACACCATTAGCATCTTCGTAATGATGAACTGAATTATATTGGGTGGATTCTTTTACAAGTCTCATAGTAATGTTACTACCATCCTCTTCCATATAGGATATAATCTCGTTATCACCATAGTTATTCCCGTCTACAGTATCAATTACAAGTTGACCCAAATCAAGATTACGTTTTACGATTGTTCCTACTGTACCTGAAGTCTGACCCGTGACAACCGAACCTACAGGAAAGGTCTTTGCAAAGTCAATCTCTGTAACAGTTACACGATTAGGCCATCTTAGTTTTGCATAATCAAGGAGTTCATTGTCCGCAATAGGCCATCCTGACTCCCTTATGTGGTCATTTAGTAAGAAGAATGTCCAGTAATGGTCAACTGTTTCATAGAGTTCGTATGATAATGTATCGGGTCTTTCCCCTGATACGACAGTATACTTGTTATAAAAAGAAGTGGAATCTTTAATTTGGTCAATGAGGTCAACATATTGACTTAAATCTTGTGTAAAGACCCGTGCCTCATTATCACCAAAATTATAATTTACAATATCAAATCCACGAAAATATTTAGAAGTCATAATTAGAATCCTGCCTTAATATCACTACGTTGTAGTGTTCTTGTTTCTTGGAATGATAAGGTCATATCAATCTCTTGAAAGTTACCGTCTCTAAACATAGATGCTTGTGTCGGGTTATATGTAACACTTACATCACGAAGGTAACATGGTTTAATCTTTGTTGCAATAGGTTTGTTCTTATACATCGGTTCAATCTTAAACTTGAGTGGGAACCTATAACCTATAGAAACACTTGCACCCGCTATACCCGCATTAATAGTTGTCGGATATAATTCTTCACGGAAGAAGTTGATAATAGATTTAACTTCCTCTGCTTCCTTTGGAGAGGTTGAGATGAACTTAAATGCAAACGAGAATTCACGAAGGTTAACACTTTTGAATAACACACGAGTATTGGGGTTAGTAGTTACCTGTCCCGCACTACGCAACGCACCACCAATCTCATCAGGAAGTCCCGCACTTAATTTAATCATAGCAAGTTTTGCAGTATCACCACCCGCAGCACCCTTCATTGCAGCACCGATAGTTTGTTTACCACCTTCGAATAGTGACTTAACAACTGACCCACCTTTCATGACTGCCTGTTCTGCTGCAGCACCTAGTCCACCAATATCCATATTATCATAATTAACAGTGTCACGATATGCAAGACCTGCTGGTAAATATAGTTTTACACTCTTTTCACTTTTCTTTGCTCTAGGGGATTTACCTTTTACGGTCTCGTTGGTTTCCCCTCTTAATGCTTGTAGTTTCTTTTGAACACCTTCACGAGTATCGTCTTTAACGTCATCAACTGATTTTGTTCCATCAACGACATCTCCTGCTGTTTTCCCAGCAGTTGAAACTGCACCCGCAACCGCATTTAACAGATTACCTGTATCCACACCTGCTTCGTTCAATATGGTGAATTTTATCCTACCCGCAAATTCTTCGGGATTATTAAGTGGATATTCGAAAGTTTGTCGTTTTCTTGTTACTTTTTCTGCTTGGGTTACATCTGCCATAGTTATCTTCCGACTAAATAGTTTAAAAGTCTTTGTCTTTATTTATAAGGTTTTTATGGCATATTCAGGTAGATATACAGTAAAAAACAAATCCAAGTACGAGGGTGACCATACCAAGGTGGTATATCGCTCGTTATGGGAACGACACGCATTCAAGTGGTGTGATGATAATCCATCGGTAAAATTATGGTCTTCTGAAGAAGTTGTCATACCTTATCTATATGCAGTTGATAAGAAGTACCATAGATACTTTATGGACTTGAAGATAGTCTATACAAATGGTAAGACAACACTTGTAGAAATTAAACCTGAGAAAGAGACTACACCCCCCAAGAGACAAGCACGAACTCGAAAGTTTATGACCGAAGCAGCGACTTATGTGAAGAACATGAATAAGTGGGAAGCTGCAGATACATATGCAAAAGACCGTGGGTGGACATTTCAAATATGGACTGAGAAAACACAACCTTTAAAGGGTCTTATACCTAAATCAACAAAACCTTTAAAACCATTCAAAAGACGTAAAAAATAAGTATAAATAGAAGTATGTCAAATATATTTAGTAAACTAGGATTACAGGCATTCCGTGCGGGAATCACTCCCCGTACCGAAGAGTCACGGGAATGGTTTCGTAAGAAGGCGAAGAACCTTCGTTCTATCAATCGTAGAGCATTGATGAAGGAAGAACCCATTCGACAACACTCAACCAAAAATGCACGTGCATTAATTGGTTCAATGCAGATGTTTATGTATGACCCAAAGACAAAAGAGAAATTACCGTATTACGATACATTCCCTTTAGTAGTTGTGGTTGGGCCTGCACCTGGCGGATTCTATGGATTGAATCTACACTATCTTCCCCCGATATTACGTGCGAAGATGTTAGATGCATTGATGGATATCCAGTCCAGTCCTAAGAGTGGTGATGCAAAGTTCAACCTAAGATATAAAACGTTGAAGGCATCATCTAAATTAAAATGGTATAAACCCTGTTTTAAACACTATCTAAATACTCAAGTTGAAAGTAGGTTCGCAGAAGTGAGTGCTCCTGAATGGGAGATTGCAACATTCCTACCGACTGCATCATGGAGAAAATCTAATTCACAGAAAGTCTTCGCAGACTCTAGAAAACAAATAGGTAAATAAAGTGGCAGTACAAACAATAGATGATTTTAAATCTCAGGTAGGTAAGTCCGGCGGATTTGCAGTTAACAACCTATTTAAAGTATTTCTACCACCTATCTTAGGTGAATCGAGAAGTCTTAACTTCTTGTGTAAAGGAGTAGGAATTCCTGGCAGACAGATACAAACGAACGAACATATTATAGGTATCAATAATACAAAGATTGCAAATGGTTATTTGTTTGATGATGTATCAATCACATTCTACTGCATGAATGATTTTAAGATTAGGACATATTTTGAAAAATGGCAAGACCTTTGTGTAAAAAGACAAGGTGCATATGAGATAGGGTATTACAATGAGTATACTCATCCTGTCGTTATTCAACATATCAAGAAGGGTGTTTCTTTCCCTATTAAGAAAAAGAAAATTTTTGATTCAGGTAAACTACCTTCGTCTATTGCGAATAGGTTACCTAAATTGGGGCCAATTGACCTTGCACAAGGTGAAATTGATTTGGACTTCATAACTGGAGATAAAATCACTTACACCTGTATGTTAGATAAAGCGTTCCCAACATCACTACAATCAATGGAATTAAGTAATGATGAAGCATCAATCCTTGAAGTATCGGTACAATTATCGTACAGGGATTGGTTTAGTAAAGAGGGTGACCAAGTCACCCAAAATGACGGTTTCGCAGAAGGACTTGCTGGAAACCTTATTAGTAAATTTTTATAATTAGGAGAATATTATAATGGCACTACCAAGACTGAATGACACACCCAACCATACTATGGTTATCCCATCAACGGGTAAAAAAGTATCATATAGACCTTACTTAGTTAAGGAAGAAAAGATATTGTTGATGGCATTCGAAACGAATGATGAAAAACAAGCGATGAACGCAATGGTCAAGTGTATTGAAGCATGTATCAAAGAAGACATCGATATTAACACATTTACAACATTTGATGTGGAATACTGTTTCCTTCAAATCAGAAGTAAATCTGTAGGTGAGACCGCAGACATTACTATCAAATGTGAGACCGAGGGGTGTGAAACTCCTAATGAAGTTCAGGTAAATCTATCAGAACTAAAATGTAGTGAATCGACTATTGATAATGTGATTGAACTTACAGATACTATTTCTGTTGAGATGAGATATCCTTATTTCAAAGATATGGTTGAAGGTGTTACTGATACTTCAAGGACAGAAACAGAATTTGCATATGAAACGATTCAGAACTGTATCGCTGGTGTTCAGGGTAATGAAGAACGTTACGATGCGTCAGACGTATCTGAATCTGAGATGAAAGAATTTCTTGAACAGTTAACTTCCTCACAGTTTATTAAACTTGCAGAATGGTTGGAACATATGCCCAAAGTGAAGGAAGACGTAAAATTTAAATGTAAAAAATGTGGAACTGATAATAATCACACATTAGAGGGGATGCAAAGTTTTTTTTAGTCGCCCTTTCTCATGATTCGTTAGCGAACCATTATAAGACAAACTTTGCAATGATGCAACATCATCATTATAGTTTGACAGAGTTAGATGGAATGATACCGTGGGAAAGGGACATATACGTATCTCTCCTCATGCAGTGGATTGAGGAAGAGAACGAAAGACAAAAAGAAGAAGAACGCAAACTAAGGTATTAAGAAGATGGCAAATGAAGTAGGTTTTTTAGAAGTAATCGAAGAAGTCCGTGAGTCCTCTCTAGAGGAACAGGACAAGACCATAAAGGTCAAAAAGGGTGTTGACAAATTAGTCAATATCTTTGGGGATTTCTATGACCTACAGAGACAGGCGAGACTTGATAATTTAGAAAAGGATAGAGAAAAGGGTAAAGGTGGTAAAGGTGGTAAGGCAGGTAAGGTAAAGGGTGACGGAAAAGAGAAGAAGTCTTGGTTATGGATTGTTGGTGCAATCCTTGGTATGGTCGCTGGTCTTGCAGTAGGTATCGTTGAAGGATTCGCCAAAGCTGCATTACTAATTGGAAAAGGATTCCGTTTTCTTTTTAAACCTCTTGTTAAAGGTTCTCTCGCAGTTGTACGAGGAATCATAAAACTCTACGTAGCATTATTCCGTGGCATTGGTAAGGGATTTGCAAAATTATTCCCTAAATTTACCGCACAAATGACTCGACTCGTTGATAATGTAAAAGATGCATTTAAAGGTTTCCGAGGTAAGAACGCTAAACGTATAACGGCAGCATTAAAATATATCGGTTCTATTCCTAAACGTATTTCACTTCTTGTAACAGGAATTGGTGCCTCATTTAGAATGGGTATGACTGGACTCAATGGTGGAGTCCGAAGTATTACTGGTAGTTTCCGTAAACTGAACTTTGTCGAAAAGATGGCAAAAGGTTTGGGTGCTGGAATAGCTAGAATTGGTAGAGGTTTCCGTGCAGTACAAAATGGTGTTAAGTCTCTCTTTGCACCTATAAAACTATTTGATAAAGTCTTGGGCCCACTTGCAAAGGGAGCGGATTCAGCGAAAGACGCAACCAAGGGTGTTGGTCGAACGGGCAAGGTTATGGAGAAAATAACCAAAGCAGTTAAGTCGATAAAGAAGGTTATCGGTACTATGGGTAGTGGATTCAGTAAGATGTTCCCTATCTTCAGAACTATTGGTCGTACAATATTCTTCCCACTTACTATCATAATGACAATCGTAGATGCATTCAAAGGATTCAAAGAAGGGTTCGCATCTAGTGGTGGTAGTATAATTGGTGGTGTTCTTGGTGCAGTCAGTGGTATCCTAGTCGGTCTTATTGGTATGCCTCTTGACCTACTCAAAGGTATTATAGGATGGATTCTAGGTAAGTTCGGAATGGAAAACGCAAAAGAAATGTTGGCGTCCTTCTCATTCTCAGATATGATTAAGA
>OBMK010000208.1_pt1 | contig 57688 bp, 46 predicted proteins | sample 1539081 | NCBI WGS metagenome assembly OBMK01 (sample SAMEA3355528, study PRJEB22509) | marine metagenome | biome: marine; feature: river plume; material: water | place: USA | collected 2010-08-07 | depth 0.5 m | reverse complement strand
GACTTAGTAGTTTCAGTTAAAATAGGAAACGCTAAGGCAACTCTTTACGGGGTTGTCTTAGCACAGCTATCTGGATCAACTTTTAAAGTTAAAGATGATGAGGGTAACGAAGGTGTTTGTACGCTTGTTAATAAACAAGTTGATAACTTAGATGATAACGAAATGTCTATAACAGGTTATGTTTTAAAAAGTTCAGCTTTTGTGTTTATTGCTTCTATAGTAAGTAACATAATGACAGATTTTAAAAATATTTCTTATAGCTTCGAAGTTGATAATGATTCAACAACAAGTATTGCATTGTTGACTGAAGAGGGATAATATATGTCAAAAGTTTTAAGAATTACAGATAATAATTACAAAGTAATTGTAGGCAATGGTGGTAATATTACACTTGATACTACAAACGGAGCACTTGACGGTGCAGGCAGAGTAATTATTACAGGAGACTTAGAAGTAAGAGGGGACACAACTCAAGTTGAGTCTACTATAACTACTTTTGCTGACAATGTAATATTACTGAATGAAGGCAACACTGGATTAGGACTACCTGCAAGTTTAGATAGACCTTATTCAAGCGGTATTGCAATAGACCGCGGACAGTATGCTCCAAGTAGATGGGTTTATGACGACAGTATAACATGGACTTTAGGCGGTACAAGCGGAATTGGTACGTGGACTGCTACTACAGGATATGTTGGAGTTGAACAAACTTTACCACTAGCAACACCAGGTATTATTGCCGGCGGCGACTTATACATTAGTGTTGGAGCAGGAGTTGTAACTGTTACTGGATCTACAAACTATGAAGAAAAAGTTTGGAGATACGAAAATGGTACAATTACTCCAGACCCTTTAACATCGTTAATTACAATTGATGACGATAACATACCTAATACTAAAGCAGTAAAAGACTATGTTGATTATTCAATTAACTTTGTTGAAATTAGCAGAATTCAAGAAGACAACTCACAAGTAGTTGTTAAAGATACAAATCATATTATTAGCGGAGTTGTTTCCGCAAGCTCAACAACTACAATAGCAACACCAAACAGTCATGGCTATATAGCAGGCGATCAAATTGTTATTAGCGGTGTAACACAATCAGGTGCTAGTACACAATTATTAAATTTAAACGGTACACATACAGTACTAGACACTCCAAGTAAAACACTAATTGAAGTTAACGTATCAACTAGCGGGGCAACTGCTACTGATTACGTAACAAACAGTGGTATAACAACTGGTGCTGAAAGTAGTATTGAAGTACAAGTTGAAGGAACTGTTATAGGTAGTTTTTACGATAACAGAATTAACTTTGCTGGTGTAGAAATAGTTGACGGGCAAATACAAACAGTTGATAGTAATAGCGATTTAGTTTTATCCGCTCCAGGCACTGGTGCAGTAAAGATAAAAGATGTGCTAGAACTAACTAAAACACCAGGCGATGATGACGGTGCTGTTAATCCTACATTACCATCTGAGGGTGTAAGAATTTACAGTAAAGAGCCTAGTGAAGGAAAAACAGGAATTTACTTCGTTAACGAAGACAACAACAATGATGAACTAATAAGTAAAAACAGAGCTTTACTACTTAGCATTATATTTTAAAGGAACGAAAATGGCAATTGAAAACGCACAATTAACAGACACGCAATTAGATGTTTTAACTGTTCCAGCAGGTAAACGCTATGCTATTACTAATATATTAGTTTGTAATACATATAGCCCAAGTGCCGCTGATCCATTGACACATACATCAAGTTTTGATATGCATTTTATTAAAGACACACAGTCTTTAAGCAATCAACTTACATGTGTTGTAAGAGAGTTAACATTACCAGCAGGTGAAACATTTACATTTGATAGTGAAAAGATTATCTTAGAAGCAGGCGATAAAGTAAGTTTTGTAGCACAACCAGAAAATACAAATTATGGAAGTGGGCTAACGGACTTAGCAGTATCGTTAAGTTATTTGGAAGTTTAAAAGATGAGATTACTAAAAGCACAAAATACTAACTTGAGAAACATTTACGGTGCAGGCATTCGTTATGATATTAACGGACAAGTTATTATAGACAGTAGTAATTCTTTAACAATCCCAAGAGGAACTACTGCTGAAAGACCTGCAAATCCAACAGTTGGAAATTTTAGATATAACACAACTGATAATCGCTTTGAAGTTTATGAAGCTGGAGCATGGGTCGGTGTAAGAAACACAGCACCATCAACAACTGCGCCTGTAAATATACAAACTCCAGCATTAGGTGATGCAGTTGAAACAATATTTGGACCACTAGATAGTGGCGATCCTTTTTATCCTGTACCAGCGGCAGCACAAAACATTTTAGTATTTGTTGAAAACGTTTATCAAATACCTATAACTAACTATACACTTGTACAGAACCCAGGCGGTCCGTATATAATTAGTAGCATTGATAGTATTGACGGCACGACTGGATACCCAACTGTAACTACATCTACTGCACACGGGTTAACTAATGATTCTCTTGTAGCGGCATCAGGTGTCGAATTACCAGGTGATGCAGATCCATTAGAAAATTTAAACATCGGTGATGACTCAACTTCACCAGGTTCAGTAGCAGTTACAGTAGTAACTACAACACAAGTAACAATACATATTGATTGTTCGTCAGGTGTTATAGCCAACTATACAGCAAATTCAGGTAAACTATATAAAGCTGGATCTGTAACAGGCGCATACTTACCAGGAACATACATACAGTTCAACTCAGCACCAGATTTAGATAAACCTATAACAGTGCTACATAACTTAGACAAGTAATTCTAATAAATACTGTGTCAAGGAGAACACTAAGTGGCACAAGTAGGTAGAATATCCGGTCCATTATTAACCGCAAATTTAGAACGAAATGGTATTGATCTAAAGTTTAGAAATACTTTAGATGTTTCCCCGCTTCTTTATCTTGATACAACTAATAATCGTATTGGTATTGCAACTAATACAATTACCGAAGTAGATCTACAAACAGTAGGAACTACTAGAGTAACATCTTTAATATCTGACAGATCAACAATTGCAGATTTTTCCCTTGCTAATAATAACATTAACGTTTCATATGGAAATTTTAATTTAAATGCTACTGATGCTATTGTATCATCAGCAATTGAAACGCAACAATTTTATTTAGATGACAATTATATTAGCACAAAAGACTCAAATACAAATATTGATTTACGTCCTTGGCAAGAGTATGAATTAGTAGACGGTGATCCATATACAGCAGAATTACTTGACGGGCTTACGGCAGCGTCATCAGGATCATCTCATCCTCGACGAGCATTCTGGGAAGTAAATTTACCAAGCGGATATCAAAGAGGTGATTTAAACGAAAGCAGTAGCATTGATATTGATGATGTTATGGGGTTCCTTAGTGTATCTAGAGGATTAACAACATCAGGCGATACATATGATCGAAGTATAGCGGCAATAAAAGCAAGTTTGCCTACTTTAGAAAGTTTTTCAGATGTTAATGTTGACGGTAATATACATGCTACTGGTAATATTACATTTGCAGGCGATCTTACATTTGGTGACACAATATCAGAAGATACAGTTACAATCGATGCAGAGGTTGATAGTAACATTATTCCAGATGCTAACAATACATATTCATTAGGTCAAAATGGAAAAAGATGGCAACAGTTAAATACAGAACTTGTTAATGGTGACATATTCACTGCCAATATAACCGTTGGTGGATTAGGATACACTAATAAAGCAGGTAATATATTTTATGTTAGTGTAAATGGTAGTGATACATTTGGCGGGGACAGTTTTTTATCACCATTTAAAACTATTAAACATGCATTATCTCAACTTGATTCAAGCACAGCAGGACCAGTTGAATTAGTAATATTCCCAGGAGACTATCAAGAAATACTTCCTTTAGAAGTTCCAAGTAACGTTACTATTAGCGGTACAGATATGAGAAGTGTAATTATAACACCGACAACTTCAAATCAAAGCGAAGATGTATTTTTACTAAATGGCGAAAGTACTGTTAGTAATCTTACAATTAAAGATTTCTTTTATGATAGTGTTAATGATAAAGGCTATGCATTTAGATTTGCCAACAATGCAACAGTAACAAGTCGTAGTCCGTATGTTCAAAATGTAAGTGTTATTACGCAAGGAAGTGCTACAAGTGCAAGTGACCCAAGAGGTTTTGCAAGTGGCGATGCAGGTAAAGGTGCATTAGTTGACGGTGCAAGTGTACTAAGCACAAGTAATGATGCAAGTATGTTATTCCATAGTGTTACATTTATTACTCCTGGAGTTGATGCACTTACAATGACAAACGGTGTACGTGTAGAATGGTTAAACTCATTTACATATTTTGCTAATAGAGGTTTGTATGCTGTCAACGGAACTACAGGACATTTAAGTACAGACGGATCAACAACAGAGTTTGGCGCAGAAGTTAGATCAATTGGATCAGCAAGTGTATATGGTAATTACGGTGCAGTAGCAGACGGCGCAGACTGTTTGATGTACCTTATTATGCATAACTTTGGGTATATTGGTAGTGGCAAATTTAAAGACAACGATAATAGTAGAGCAATACAAAGCCAAGAAGTTTCAGAACTCAACAACGGTAAAGTAAGATATCAATCTACTAACCATAAGGGTAATTTTAGAGTTGGTGATAATTTCTTAGTAGATTTTGAATCTGGTTCAACAACACTTGATATTAGTACAAGTGACACAAGTAGTTTTGCAGGACTAGTAATTGATAGTGGATCTAGAACACTTATAGATGGAAACGTTATTGAAGTTTCTAATTTTGCTATTAGAGATAATACTATAAGAACAATAGCAGGCGACATTGATATTAATTCAGCTACTTCTGAAACTAATATTACAAGTAATGTAAGCGTTAGTGATAATTTAGATGTTACTGGAAATCTATCATTTGATGGAAACATTACAGTTGGTGACGGTGTTGCTAATGATACAATTAATTTTAATGTAGAATTTGAACAGAATATAAATCCAGCAACTACAGGAATATATAGTTTAGGTACTACAGATGCAGTTTGGAAAAAAGCAAATCTTGGTACTGCAAACATTGGTGATATAGAAATTAATGAAAACTATATTACTACTGATACCTCAAGTGCAGACTTAGACTTACGTGCAAACGGTACTGGTGAAATTTTAATTGCTAGTAATAATTTTGAAGTTACTAATGATTTAACAGTTAATGCTAATACTAGTTTACTAACTACTACTATTGTAGGAGATGTTACACAAACTGGTAATTATAGTGTTAGTAGTAACTATGATATTACAGGTAGTTTACTAATAGGACAAAATTTAGAAGTTGGTTTTGACGGAATATTTGAAGGCATTTCAATAAAAGGAAATGTACTTACAACTGATAATACAAACGAAAATTTAGAATTACAAGCTAATGGTACTGGTACTATTAATGTTCCTTTTGCAGATACTGTTATTGAAAATAATTTAAATGTTACTGGCACAACATACGCTAGTGATATTAATAATACTCAAGACGTACAGGCAGTTACACTCCAGAACGAAACAATAAACATTACAAGTAACACAATATCTACTATTTTAACTAATGCTAATTTAGATATTACTGCATCGCCTAATGGAATAATAAGCATACCAACTAGTGATGTAGTTGCAAGTCAGGACTTTACAGTTAACGGTACAACAACAATTCTTGATACTAATATTACAGGTACACTAGTACATATTGGTAGGAGATCTCATACTGGCAATGTAGCACTTACAGGTAATTTAACTACAGACGATCTTACACTTGATAGAAATATTCAATTAGAAAATATTGAAATTACCGGCAACCTTTTACACACAACTGAAACTAACAGTGACTTAGATTTACGTGCAAATGGTACTGGTAGAGTATTAATAAAAGAAGATGTACATATACAGCAAGACGTTGAAATTGGAACACTAACTGCTGGTGTAATTAATATTACAAATGATGTAGATTTGAATGAAATTATTATTGACGGCACTATTGAATTTGATGATAATATAATTACTACAACTGACACTGATGCTAATTTAGAATTAGAAGCAAACGGCACTGGCATTATTAGTATACCATCTAATAATGTTAATATATTAAATGCAACAACAGTAAGCGGTGTAACAGACATTGATGATCTTGTAATTAACGGAGTTGTTAATCATACAGGTAATATAAACAGAGTAGGCAATACTACTTTAACAGGAAACTTTACTTTAGACGGTCAATTGACTCTTGACAGAGGAACTAGTTTTGAAAAAATTGAAATAGATTACAATGTTATTTCAACAGTTGATACTAATACTGATTTAGAATTAAAAGCCGCAGGAACAGGTAATGTAAGATTTGAAGATTTACAAGTTAACAATAATGTAAACGTAGGATCATTAAATGATGTACAAGCAATTAATGTACAAAATACAGTAGCATTAGAAATTATTGAGCTATCAACTGATGTACAACTTTCTGATAATACTATTAAAACTACTAGTACTGATAGTAATTTAATTATTAGTGCAAATGGCACAGGTGATGTATTATTTGATAATAATCTATTCTTTAATGATACTACAATTGGTACAAAAACAGGTAATCTTGTATTTTCATTAGATACTGAGTCTGTAACACTTGCAACATCAAAAGCAATGATTTTACCTAATGGTACAAGTGCTGAATCTATAGGAACGTTAGCAGGTTTAAGATTTAATACAGATACAAACTTGTTTGAAATACAGGGTAGTGTAGGTACTATTAATTCGGGCGGTGTGTATAGTTCCGATGGACTTACAGGAATATCAGTTACAAATAGTGACGACATACAAATATTTGTTAATGGGTATACACAAGACTCTACTGCTAAAGTTGCCGATATTAATGGCGACAGAGTAAACTTACACGGACTACAAGTTGACGATATATTATTTGATAATAATCAAATTAGTACAACTACTATTAACAGCAATTTAGATATTCAAACCAACGGCACTGGCAGTATTACTATTGATAAATTTACAGTTAAAGGTAATACATTATCGCTATCAGCAAATGAAACTTTTGAAATAAAAACTACTGGTCCTGGATTTCGTTGGGTTGAATTTGAAGGCACAGGCGCAATTAAATGGCCTGCAGGTAATACAGCAACTAGACCATCAACTCCAAAAATAGGAACTACTAGAGTTAATACAGACACTAATGAACTTGAAACTTGGATTGGTGATAGTTGGCGTACTTCGGCTGGTGAGTTTGCTAGTATATCAGAAGCTGATATGGAAGAAGAAGCGTTTGTACAGACGCTAATCTACGGCTAACAACCACCTTTTTTATATAATCGATAAATACTATTAATGCAAAGCAAGACCTATCAGATTTTCTGATGCTGAGCAGGACGAACTGTGGTTAGCCAGCAAAGAGCGAAAGCTGAAAATTTAGGCTTGTGGGACAGGATCCCCGTGTAAGGAGAAAAGATGAGCGCACTTGGTCGTATCAGTGGTCCGCTCTTGAAGTCAAACCTGATTCGTAATGGAATCGATTTGTCATTCGAGACTGATTTACTGTATCTAGATGTAAACAATCAAAAAGTCGGTATCAAGACGACAACTCCAACTCACGAGTTACAAGTTAACGGAACTGCCCAAACAACCAATCTTATAGTAGACAATATTGCAGAAGTAGGCAATGTAACTATATCTGGAACTACAATATCATCGAATCAGCCATATTTAAATTTAGGCACGTTTGATAATATTGTATATCAAAACAAATTACGTGTAGATGACATTGACATTGAAGGCAATGTTATTAGCACAAACACTTCAAATTCAAATTTAGAATTTCGTCCTAACGGCACTGGTACTGTCGAAGTACTAGGAAACATGAATGTTGATGGAAATATTCATGCTACTGGAAATATATCAGCTGATGGTAATATTACAATTGGTGATGCAGATACTGATAATGTAGTATTCAATGCAGAAGTTGCTAGTAATATTATACCTGATCTAAACAACACATACTCATTAGGTAGTGATCCTGCAACAGGCGGCAAAAAATGGGCAGATGTTTGGGTCAATAATTTAAATGCAAGTAACGTTATTGCTGATAATATAGAAGTTGATGGTCTTGATTTAACCCTGCGTCAAGGAAACATTTGGTACGTTGCTGAAAATGGCGACAACCTTAGAAGCGGCGACCATATACAAGCACCAGTTTCAAGTTTAAAATATGCATTAGATAATTTAGCATCTAATGGTGATACTGTGTTTATATTTCCAGGTGTTTATACAGAAGAATTTCCACTAACTGTTCCACAAGGAGTTGCAGTCAAAGGACAAGGTATACGTAGTGTAAACATTAAGCCTACAACAGCAACACGTTACAATGATGCGTTTTTACTCAATGGCGAATCAACAGTTGAAGATATAACAATTTCAGATTATTATAGTGGCGGAGCATTTCACGACACAATAGCGGCAAGCACAGGGTCTGCAACTTTAAATGTTGGAACCACAGGATTTGCACACGCATATGTAATTGGCGGAACAATTACATTTGGCGGCAACGATTATGCAATTAGTAATGCTGTATATACTCACGGAACTGGGCAATTAGTAATTACACACGCAGGACCAGATGCAGGCGTAGGAACAAGTACGTTTATTAAAGATATTGTGTTTAGTTGTAATGGCGGTAATAGAACATTCCCAGACAACGGGTATGCTTTCCGCTTTGCTACAGATTTTGAAGTAACTAGTCGTTCACCATACATAAAAAATATAACTGCTATTACAAAAGGTAGTGTAATTACTGCTGAAGATCCTAGAGGATTTAATGCTGGTGATGCTGGTAAAGGACCATATGTAGATGGTGCTTATGCAACAGCAAATTCTAAAGAAGCAAGTATGTTGTTTCATAGTTGTACATTTATTACTCCGGGCGTTGACGGACTTACAGCAACAAACGGTGCTAGAATAGAATGGTTAAATTCATTTACATATTTTGCTAACAGAGGTTTACATGCCTTTGATAGTAATGATGGTTTAAAAGGTACTGGTAAAACACGAGTAAGAGTTAGCGGCGTAAGTGGTGGAACTATTGTTGCTAGTGGGCAAAATGTTGTTTTTACTTCAACAGACAGTAGCACAGTTATTACAAAACAACTTGTCGCTGTAGAAGGTAATAATGACGTTCTTGTTTTTGCTGGCAAGCAGACTGATTTTATAGGATTTGATACAACGCCAACATCAATTGCAATTGGTGGATCCATAACTGCAACTACTATTGAAAATGTAGACTTACAGGACTTTGGTGCTGAAGTTAGAATGATTGGTTCAGCAAGTGTATATGGTAATGAAGGCTTAGTAGGTAACGGCGAAGGTGTATTAGTTTATGCTATTGGACACAACTTAGCATACATTGGTAACGGTAAAGAAATTACTAATGACCCAGGCACAGTTATACAAGCAAACGAAGTTGTTGAATCAAATGGTGCAAAAATACGTTATAACTCAGTTGACCATAAAGGTGATTTTAGAGTTGGTGATTTATTTAAAGTTGATCAAGAAAACGGAACTGTTGACTTTGCAGTATCAGAGTTTACAATTAACACAACAGATGGTGTAACATTTAATACAGATGGCAATTCAACATTTATTGATGGTAATAAGATTGAAACTGGTAACTGGAGAATTAGCGGAAACACTATTGAAACACTTAGTGGCGACGGCAATTTTACAGCACAAAGCAATCAAATTAATTTAAACAGCAATGTAAATGTTACAGGAAACTTAGATGTTACTGGTAACGTAACAATAGGCGGAAACCTAACACTAGGTGATGATGCAACTGATACTATATCAATTGTTGCAGGAATAACAAGTAATCTTGTACCTGACATTACTGATACATTTAGCTTAGGTACAGCTTCAAAAGTTTGGAGCAACTTATTTGTTACAGAAGCAGAAATAAATGATATTGAAATTAGAGATAATTTTATTACAACAACAGTTTCAAATGCTGACTTAGAATTACGTGCTAATGGCACAGGAAAAATACTTGTACCAACTAACAACGTACAAATAGATAATGATTTAACTGTTGCAGGAACAACAACTTTAGGTGACACAACAATAGTTGGAACAGTTACGCATACTGGTGATACAACACAAACGGGTGACTATTCAGTTACAGGTGAAGCTACAGTTAGTCAATCACTTGTAGTTGGAGCAAGTGCGCAGTTTGAAGAAATATTAATTGATGACAATTATATTACTACTACATCAACAAATGCTAACTTAGAATTACGTGCAAGTGGCACAGGAATTATATCAATTCCTTCAAACAATGTAATATTAAGTAATGACCTTACAGTTAATGGATTAACAACTACAGTTGATATTACAAGTACTGGAATAATAACAGCAGACAGTTTTACAAATAACGTAATATTAATTGATAATAACACAATTGAAACTACAACAGCTGATACCAATCTTGTATTAACTGCAAACGGTACAGGAGTTATTAGCGTACCTAGTACAGATGTTGAAATAACACAAGACCTTACAGTAAGTGGAACAACTACTTTAGCAGATACTAATCTTACTGGAACACTTACACATATAGGTAACACAACACAAACAGGTAACTTTATACAAGTTGGTAACCTTGATGTAACTGGTAACTTTACAGTTACAGGTACAGCACAGTTTGAAAATATTGAAATTAACGACAACTACATTACTACAACAGATACAAATAGCGATTTAGAATTACGTGCAAGTGGCACAGGAAAAGTTATAGTACCAAGTAATAATGTGTTAATTACAGGTAGTGCAGAAGTAATAGGTACGTTAACTGTTGCTACTTTAAATAGTACAGATACAATTACAGCAAGTAGTTTTAGTACAGGACAAATTAGTGTTTTTGACAACGTAATTGAAACTGTAGCAAACGATGATAATTTAGTATTACAAGCTAATGGCACTGGTGAAATTTTTATTCCAACTAATGACGTTGTTATTAATAACGATCTTACAGTTAACGGTTTAACTACACTAGGCGACACAACAATAGTTGGAACTGTTACACATACTGGTAATACAACACAAACAGGTAATATTGATTTAACTGGTAATTTAAATGTACTTGGTGACTTTGATGTTACTGGAGCATTCCAGTTTGAAAATATTTTAATAGATGATAATATTATTACTACTACTGAATCTAACAGTGACTTAGAACTTAGAGGTAACGGAACAGGATCAATACTTGTACCTAATAATAATGTTATTGTAACAAATAACCTTACAGTTGACGGAATATTAACTGTAGGAGATGTAGTTAGTGTAGGCACAATTACATCAAACAACTTTACTACTGGCGACATATTAGTAGATGATAATTTTATTAAAACTACAAATAGTAACAGTAATTTAGAATTAATTGCAAATGGCACAGGTAATATTTTACTTGAAAACTTTACACTTGATAGCAATCAAATTACAGTATCAAGTGCCGATTTACAAATTAATTCAGGTAACAATAGTGTAGTATTTGAAGGTACAGGTGAAGTTGTAATACCAGCAGGTACAACAGCACAACGAACAAACACTACTGGCTCAATTAGATGGAATTCAGAAACAAATATATTTGAAGGCTATAACGGGTCAAGTTGGATACAGTTACATGGTGTACAAGACTTAGATGGTAACACTAAAGTAACTGCTGAATTAACTGAAGGTGCTAACGATGACACTATTAGATTTACAGTCGCTGGCGCAGTAGTTGCAGACTTAGATGCAAACAGACTAAATGTAGAAAAGCTAGTCGTAGATGACATCCAAGTTGATGGCAATTTGATAAGTACAATAACAGCTGATACTGACTTACAATTATCTGCTAATGGCACTGGATCTGTTAACTTTGAAAACTTTGGATTTAAAGAAAACAGATTAACAAACACTGTAGCTAATAGCAATATGGTATTTGAAACACAAGGTACTGGCTACTATGAATTTGTTGATCCTTATGGTATTGTTTTACCAGTAGGTGATAACTCAACAAGACCCGCAGGGGTTACAGGTATGGTACGCTACAACACAGCAGATGCTAGAGTTGAATTGTACGATGGAACAAGTTGGGTATCAGTAGCAGGTTCATCAGGGGGCATTAGTTTTGCAGATGCTGAAAATATTGCAATTGAGAAAGTATTAATATTTGGATAAGAAAACATGGCAACACTATTAAAAAATACAGTAATTAAAAATTGCGGAACGCAACCAGTGTTAATTTATGAAACACTGCCCACTACTCGAGTAACTGTGTTAGGATTAAGTTTTACTAACCTAACAGATAAGTTCGTGTATGTTGATGTTATAATTGAAGATGATACTAGTGTTGCAGGTTATTATCTAAAAGATTCTATTTTACCAGCAGGTACTTCGTTACGTGCTGTGTCAACAGGTGAAAAACTAGTACTTGCACCAAGCAATAGATTGCTTGTAAGATCAAGTTTAGATGACTCTGTTGATGTTATTGTTAGTTACGTGGAGATTACATAATGAGTTACTATATTGGTACTAGTCCAAGCGAAGTACAATCCGGTTTTATTAAACGTTATTTCTATGGACTTAGAAGAAACGATGATGGAGAACTATTTTTAGTAGTTGTCGATCAACTTAGAGGAGGCGACGAAAACGTTGTTATTATTAACGACTTAGGCGTTGCAGAAGACAACTACCCGGACTTTGAAGAAGGTATCGATGTGCTTGACGGTATTGATATTAACAAGGAAGTATTGTATCCAAATTTACGTTATCCACAATTTAAGTTTGACAACAGAAGTTTACTTTATTATATTGATCCTGATACAGGGTTCTTTGTACAGCGAATTTCAGAAGCATATGATTATCCACAAAAAATTAGTTCTGCGGCATATGGCGAAGGCGTAGATGATACAGTAATAAAAAACGGCTCAAGCAGTAGTCAGGGATACTAAAGGAAAAATAAATGGCAGAGTTTAAGTTAGATAGGTTTAAGTATAACTGGCGCGGTGACTGGGTAGCTGGTACTGAATATACTAGAGATGACATTGTACGATTAAATGGACGTAGTTATGTTTGTATTAAATCACATATTGGTAGTGCAGTATTTGCAAGCGATTTAGAAGCAATACTTCCAGATTCAAATCCACCACAACCAGAGCCTAGATGGACTGTAATGACAGCGTCTAAGTATTTTTATGGCGCATGGGCAACTAACATTGCATATAACATTGGTGATGTTGTATTGTTTGGCGGCACACTTTGGGAATGTGAAAAGAGTCATATATCAGCGGCATTTGAAGATAATGACGAAAAATGGAAAATATTTGCAAGACATATATCATTCCAGCAAGACTGGGCATCAGGACAAAATTATGGTTACGGTGCATTACTAAAATATAACGGTAATGTTTGGAAGTGTGTTAAACCACACACAAGTCAAACTTATTTAGAAGACGATCAAACTGCTTGGGAACTATTTCTTGATGGTATTGAATATAGAGGCAACTTTATTGATACAACAGAATATAGAAGAAATGACTTAGTACGTTATGGTGGTTCAATATTCCGTTGTACAGAAACACACATAAGTTTATCTACACTCGACGATACAAAATTTATGTTAGAGTTTCCAGGTAACCAGTTTAGTGGAGTTTGGGGAGATACTGTAGCATACAATCAAGGTGACATTGTACAGTACGGCGGCTTTTTATGGTATGCAGAGAAAAACAGTTTAGATCAAAACCCTTCAAACTTTGAAGACAGTACAGCATACTGGTCTATTATTGCTAAAACTACATCCTTTGTAGGGCAATGGGAACAAGATGGATTATATAAGCCTGGCGAAATTGTACAGCGTGGCGGTAACTTACTTATGGCCAAAGACGATGTCGGTGGCTCAAGAGGCGATGACAGTGCAAAAGATTACTTAGACAACTCATTATGGGAAATGGTTGTATCAGGCAAGAACAACAGAAGTAGTTGGATACCAAATACTTTATACAGTCAAAATGACGTTGTAAACTACTTAGGTACATCATGGACTTGTACTGAAGAACATATGTCAGAGCCTAATAACTATCCAGGAGATAATGGTTCTGGTTATGATTATTGGGACGTACTTATTCAAGCAGGGCTTGAAGGCGGACTTAGAGCTAAAGGTGACTTACTAACATACGGATTAAAAGACCAATTAACTAAAGGTGACGGTAGTACGTTTGGCGATACTGCAATACCAGTTGGTACTAGTACTGACTATCTAAGTATAAATTCTGACAACGAAGTATTTTGGAGAACACTGTCGGGCGACACTGATACATTATATGTTGCAGAAAACGGAATTGATGATCCGGGCAGAGGCACTGATCCACTAAAACCATTTAGAACTGTACGTTATGCTTGTGAATATATTGAAGATAATTTAGATGGCTTACTAGCAAGAGTGCAAGTTGCAACAGGAACATATAACGAGTCAGGACCAATTATTATTCCTGCAAAAACTGTTGTTATGGGTGATGAACTACGTGCAACTGTTATTGCGGCAACCGGGCCAGATGAACGTTATACAGGCGACATTGAATATGCAAGAGATTACTTATTGCGTACTAAACAATGGTTAGAAATGATACTAGTTAACACTTCTATTGAAGATGAAATTTCTGAAGGTAATACACTATCACAAGTTACTAACTTACCTCCCTCAGGAACAACAGCAATTAACCAAGTTAATCAATTAGTTGATAACTGGCAGAACTATGTAGAATATCTAGTAGACGGCGGCGAAATTGTTGTTGACGTAACAGGCAGTAATACACTAGCAACAGCGTCACAAATGATAAATGCGGCAGCAATATTAACTGCAAACAAAGAATTTATAGCATGTCAAGTTGCTTATTATATTGTTAATAGATATCCTAATGAAACATTTAGTGTTAATAGAATAAAAAATGATGTTAGAAGTTTAATTAGAGGTATAACTAGAGACATTTCATATTCAGGAAATTACGCAACAGTACAGTCAGCTAGAAGATATGTAGGCTATGTAAATGGTTCACAGCTAACAGACTTATTTTATTGCAGAGATACTACTGGTTTAAGACAAATGACTATATCAGGCTTACTAGGCGGATTAAACCCTCCAGGTGTATTTGACTTATATCAAAGACCAACTGGCGGCGCATGTGTTAGTCTTGATCCAGGCTGGGGTCCAGATGATGAACGTACTTGGATTAAAAATAGATCACCATACATTCAAGGTGTAACAAATATTGGTTCACGTTGCGTAGGTATGAAAGTAGACGGTGCGTTACACAACGGTGGTAACAAGTCTATGACAGCAAACGACTTTACACAAGTATTAAGTGATGGTATTGGTGCATGGATTGCAAATAATGCTAGAGCAGAACTTGTGTCAGTGTTTACATATTATAACCAAGTTGGATACTTAGCAGAAAACGGCGGCGTAATGAGAGCTACAAACGGTAACAACTCATATGGTAGCTTTGGTAGTGTTGCTGATGGTAACGATCCAAATGAAGTTCCAGAACCAGTATTAGTAAATAACAGAAAAAATGATGCATTAGTTTCAGAAGCATTTGCAGGCGGCTCGTCAGATTCGCTTTTTGTTTACGAGTTTACAAACACTGGCGCAACTTATACTAATGCAACTAGTACTATTATTGGTGCAGGTGATGATGCTCAAGTAGAATTTACAGATTTTAGATCTAAAGCATTGTCTGAAGCAAGACTTATAAACACTAAAGGATCAGGATCAGAAGGCGGTGCTGGATACTTAGTTAGACAAGGTAGTGCGCAGATTACAGTTGATGCAACAAGTACAATAAGATTATCAGCAACAGATCCAACACAGTTTTTATCAGAAATTGTTGGTATGAGACTTATTATTACTTCAGGTACAGGATCTGGACAGTACGGTTATATTACAAACTTTGATGCTGTAACTAGAGATGTTACAATAGCTAAAGATTCAGATGGTACATTAGGATGGGATCATATCCTTCCTGGAACACCAGCAGTGGCAGCATTTGACTCAACAGCTAGATATAGAATTGAACCTAGAGTTGAAACTACTGAACCAGAATACTTAGTATTCCCTGCTACACTACAAGCAGATACAGAATATCAAGATATTATTTTTAGTGGTACACGAAACATTTTTAATAACGTTGCAGTAGGTACAGGAACAGGAAATACATTTGATGATGATCCTGCACAAGCAACATTTAACATAACAAGAGTTGATAGAGATTATGAACTTGTGTTAAGTTTACCAGGCAGAGGTTATGCAGTTGGTGACCAGTTTGTTATAGCAGGTACTGATTTAGACGGAGCATCACCAGATAACGATCTTGCAATTACAATTACTGAAGTATCAGATGATAGTTCCTCAAGTATTGTTGATTACGAATTCCAAGGTCGCGGACGTAAAGGTCGTTGGATGACTATTGCTAACCCTAACGTAGCTTCTTATAGTGATGACGGTATTAACTTTACACAAGAATTATTAGGGTTTGAAGGAATTTGGGAAACTATTGTTGCAGGTGATGATAGATTTGTTGCTGTTGCTAGAAATGATAATAGAATAGCATTTACCTTTACAGGAGAATCTTGGACAACTAGAGCGTTGCCAATGACTGAAGACTGGATTGACGGAGCATATGGTAACGGTAAATTTGTTATTGTATCGCAAAGCTCAAATAATGTAGCATATAGTGAAGACGGTTTAACATGGTCGGCAACAGATATTCCGGATCAAGGATCAGGTGACTCTTCAACAATTAAATGGGATAAAGTTACATATGGTAACGGTAAATTTGTTGCTGTATCAAGTAACTTTACTGATGCGGCATACTCTACAGATGGTGTTAATTGGACTCGTGTAGAACAAGCATTAGATCAAAATACAAACTGGGATATTGTTGCTTTAGAATACGGCAATAATAGATTCCTTGTACTATCAAGTAATGGATTTATTACATATAGCTTTGATGCTATAACATGGTATTTAGGAGATAGAATTTTCCCAGAAGGATTAAGTACTCAAGACAATGCATTTAACTTTACAAAATTAAGATTTAGTCAAGGTGTATTTGCGGCAATAGGTATACAAGAAATATATGAACCTAATATCGATGGCTTTGTAGAACAAGAGATAGACTATTACTTTACTAGTGAATACGGTACTTCATGGACAGTTAGAAACTTAGCTAATGCTGGTAAATGGAGAGCAATGGCAGGTACAGGCGTTGATACAGAAGACAGACCATTATGGCAGTTCTTAGCAAACACAGCGTCAAATGGTAGACAGAAAGTATACTTAGGTAAGAAGGCATTCCTAAGAGCAGATGTGTTCCAAGGAACATTTAGATCTATGAAAATATGGGATCCAGGTAGTGGTTACACAGGCGATATGACTATTACTGTTACAGATACTCAGTTTACAACTGAAGTAGAATTTGAACAAAGATTTAATATTGGTGTGTTAGCACAACCTGACTTTGTAAATAGAGGTGCAGGTTATAGAACATCAACATCTACTATTACTATAACAGGTAACGGTTATGCTGAAATTACACCAGACGATAATACACTAACATTAGACGGCATTGGAATAATTCCAGGACCTGGTGTACAAATTAGAATTAACGGAATCTTTGATACAGAAACTGACGACCCAGATGATTTAAAATTATTTGTTGGAGTTACAGCAATTGACTTAGGCGATGACGGTTCAGGTAACAATACAAGAACTGTAAGATTTTCAGTTAATCCTAGATTAAGAAATGAAAATAATTTAGCACACAACACAGGTGCAACAGTAAGAAGAAACTATTCACAGTGTCGTATTTCAGGACATGACTTCCTAGATATTGGTACAGGAAACTTTGAAGAAACAAACTACCCTGCATTATATGCTGGTGGTGCATACTTTACAAGTGCTCCTGAAAACGAAGTACAAGAACTAAATGGTGGTAGAGTGTTCTACGTATCAACAGACCAAGATGGTAACTTTAGAGCAGGTGAATTATTTGCTGTTGAACAGGCAACAGGTATTGTTACTATTAGTGCGCAGTTCTTTGACTTAGACGGTTTAAGTGAACTAGCACTTGGTGGTGTTAGACTTGGTGGTTCAGGTGCTGTTGTTAGAGAGTTTAGTACAGATCCAACGTTCTCAGAAGACAGTAACAACGTTGTTCCAACACAAAAAGCTATTGCAACATTCTTAGCAGATAGACTATCAGTTGGTGGTGAGAACTTAGAAACAAACGCATTTGTAGCAGGTCGAGTTAGAGTTGGTACAGACAAGAATGAATTAAATATGACTGATGATAGTTACTTGAACTTTAATGTTCCTGTAGTGTTTGATGGTACAGATCTAACTGGAAGAGAAATTGGTATAGACGGTACAATAATTAGTCAAATGATGTTTATGAGAAATATACTAGAGCAATAATGAATTATAAGACAGTATTTAATATAATGCTAAATACAATATAACGGAGCAATAAGATGGCAGAATTTAAGTTAGGTAGAATTAGGTTTGTTTGGAAAAACGACTGGGCTACCGACACAGTTTATTATAAAGACGATGTAGTCGCATATGGCGGTAAAATTTATATTACCGTAATTGGACACACATCCGCGGCAGACTTCTTTACTGATTTAGATTTAGTGCCATCCAAATGGAATTTAATAAGCGATGGCCAAACTTGGAAAGGCGACTGGGTTCCACAAGAAAGATATGTTCCAAACGATATTGTACGCTACGGACCAAGACTTTACATATGCCAAAACGTTCATACAAGTGCGCAAGACAGTACAATTGGTCTTGAATCAGATTTAGTAAACTGGGAACTATTTGCAGACGGATTAGAATTTAAAGGTGATTGGACAGCAGTCACAAATTATAGAATTAATGACACAGTTAAGTATGGTGGTGCAACATATGTATGTACAGACGACCATACATCATCAGCAACAGACACACTTGGACTTGAAGCAGATCAAGATAAGTGGGCATTATTAAATCAAGGCTTTGATTGGAAACAAGATTGGGTTGCTGCCACAAGATATAAAAAGAATGATGTTGTAAAATTTGGTGGTACACTTTGGATAGCAACAGTATATCATACAGCTAGTGGTACATTTGGATTAGATTCTGCAAACTGGGAAAAGTTTGTTGAAGGTATTCAATATGAAGATAGATGGCTACCAAATTCATTTTACCAACCAGGCGATATTGTACGCTATGGTGGTAATCAATATATTGCAAAAACAGATAACAATGCAAGTAAACCAACTACTACAGCAGACTGGGACTTGTTTAGTTCAGGATTTAGATTCTTAGGTGACTGGAATGATGATTCAGCACTTGAAGTTTACGAGCCAGGTGATGTTGTTCGCTTAGGTGGGTATACTTATAGATGTACAGTAGAACACAGTAACCAACAACCGCCAGACACTGATTATTGGGATAGAATGAACAGTGGCTTTGAATGGCGCAGTGAATGGATGGACGATAAAGAATATTACTTAGGTGATATTGTACGTTACGGTGATAACTCATACGTTTGTATTAAAGGACATATTTCAGAAGGCGACGACTATAGCTCACTAAGCTCAGGCGCTGAAGGATCACGCCCAGACTTAGCAGATAGTGGACAATTTTGGTCAGTTATGGCAATTGGTAGTGAAGCAAGTGTGCTTACTACTAAAGGCGATATGGTTTACTATAGTGGAACAGCACCAACAAGATTACCAATTGGTCAAGATGGACAAATACTTACAGTAAGTAAAGAAGGCATTCCAAAGTGGGAATTCTTAGGTAATCAAAATGATGTTTACTATGTTGCAGAACATGGACAAGATATTGCAAGTCCAATTTACGGAAAGAATTGGGATAGACCATTTAAAACTATTCGTTATGCAACACAACAAATTGACAAGGGCGCAAAAGTTCCAAAAGCAAAACACTTGCTAGAATTAAACAGACGCTTTATACAAAGAGAAATTACTGAGTGGACAAAATATCAAGTTGCTCAAGGTACAGCACCTTTTACAGTAAACTTTGACTTTGACACTAAAAAATGTGAAAGAGATATGGGCTTACTAGTAGATGCATTTGTTTGGGATATTACACACGGTGGTAATGAAAGAACTAGAGAAGCGGCACTTGCATACATTAATGAAACTGTTGGGTCACCGTACTTAGAACAAAAAGCAGAAACAGTAGCAAGTATTAATTATGGTATGGGTATTATACAAAATGTATTAGCACAAACAGCTCCTGCCGCAATTTATCAAACATTAAATGGTGACAATTCAACTGCAATTGTTGAACAACACTTTATAACAGAATATGGAAATCAAGCAACAGTTGAGTACGAGGGCACAATATCAGGTGTATCAACAGGCGCAAGTGATTCATCGCCAGCAGATGGAAGCGGCGGAAATAATGCATACGGAGGAGGCTACTAAAGATGGCTACAATAAATGACTCAATAACAGCTTTAGGAAAAATAGTTACAGATGCTATTACAGCAGGTGACACAAGTACACTTCCGGAAAAAGCAGTAAGAACAACACTAGTTAGAGTTGCAACAGGATCGTACAAAGAAGTACTTCCAATTATGGTACCAGCAGAATGCTGTGTAATGGGCGACGAACTACGTGCAACTAACGTACAACCTAGAACAGTTTACAATTCTCCGGACTTGACTCCAAAAACAGACTTTTGGTATTCATATGCTGGAATGAACAGAATGGAAAACATTATTGGTGATGTTGTTAGTGGTGTGGCAGTTACACCAACTACAGGCAACGCACTAGACCAAAACCAAACATGGCCGTATACAGAAAATCCTCAAGCAAAAAATGCAACTATAGACTTAGCTAGAAATATTAAACGTAGATCAGATATTGGATTAGGACTAAAACACGAAGTGCGTAAAACACTTCCTCGTCCAGCAGATATGGGTACACCGGCAAACGGACATGCTAGAGATTTAATATGGAGAAACGTTGAGTTTTTAAAGAGTGAAGTTACATCATATCTAACAGCAGAATACGAAGACTTAGATTATAGTAGAACTAAATGTAAACAAGATGTTGGATTTATAATTGATGCACTAGCATACGATTTAACATATGGCGGTAATTGGCAAACACAAAATGCAGGCTTAGCATATTATAATGGTGCAAGTGGTACATTACAAATTGATAGTGAAGAATTAACTGCAACACTTGCAGTATACAACTATCTAAAAGGGTTAATGCAAACTGTACAAAGAAATATTACAGTTACACCAGTTTATCAAACTATTGACGCCCAAATAACAGGCGAAGGTGGCGGTGCGTCACAGTCAACAACGATTGGAACATTAATAGATGACATGCTTGATATTGTACAAAACGGTCCAGGGCAAGCAAGTATTACTTACCCAGCACTAGTTGGTGTTGCCGCTGACAGACTTACAGCAAACACAAACGTACAAAATGGTCTTGCAAGTATACAAGAAACTACAATTGACTTTATTGCTAAAAACTTTGGTAGCTTTAAATACGATGCAGGAAAATGTAGAAGAGATTTAAATTACATATTATCAGATATTTCATATGATATGGTGTTTAACACAAATTATAATGCAGTATACGATGGTATAGCTTATCAAAGAGCAAACAGTCAATACTTGTTGAGCGCACAAAAGAAAGAAACTATTGGTGCAATTAGACATGCAAGAAATTTAATGGTTCCTAATATTGCAGACGCAACAGCTAAAGCAAGATTTGAATCAGGTATGAACGAAGTTGTTGATGTTCTAAGAAATGGAACATTATCAGCAAGTGAACCAGGAGATGGCGTTGCAGATGCATTAGTATTTACAAATCCAACAGGCGGCGCGGCAGCTGATATTAATGCTAAGAACTTACTAGTTGCAAACAGAGCCTTTATTCAAGCAGACGTTGTAGCATATATAGAAAATACTTATAACAGTCCTCCAGGATCATTTGTATATAGTTCATCTAAGTGTTCAAGAGATATGGGCTATATTGTTGATGCATTAACTTATGATGTACTTTATGGTACTAACATGGCGTCTGTGCGTACAGCACACTCATACTTTGTTAACGGTACTACACAAGTTTACGGACAAGAAGCTGAAACAGTAGCGGCTTATAACCATGCAAAATCAATTATGTCACAAATTGTACAAGAAGCAACAGTGACAGCACAAGCAGGTAACGCAGAGTTACAAACTACTTTAGGAAATGCTTCAACAGCAGGTGTTGCAACAGAAATTGGTGGACTTATTGATATTATTTCAGATGCGATTACAGCAGGAAATACAACTGGACTACCTACTATAGTTTACCCAACTATTACAGGCGAATCAGCGGCATTACAAACAGCACACGCGGCTGTTGCTACAAACCAAGCACAAAACATTGTTGATGTAATACAATACATTAGCGATACTTACAATGACTTTAACTACAATCATGCTAAATGTCAACGTGATTTAGGATTACTAATTGATGCGGCAAGATATGATTGGATGTTAGGTACTGAATATGCTACAGTTATTGCGGCATACAGTTATCTACGTAGACCAAGTGCAAAAGTAACAGGCGATCAAAAAGATGCTACACTAGCGGCAAACGAATATGCAAGAGGCAAATTCCAAGAGCTTGTTGACGGTGTATCAGTTACGGCTTCAGAAAGTTTAGAAAAATCCTGGGAATGGATACAAGATACTATTTGGGCAGGCAGTTCAGAAGGTGGCAACAGAGCAGTTGAAGATCAAGAAGTGTTTAATGCAATACGTATGTTAGAATTAAACAAAAACTTTATTGCTGAAGAAGTTGTTGCATATGTAGAAGATTTCTTCCAAGCACAAGTTACAGCTACAATGGGTGCTAATCCAGGCGGAACATCAGACTTCCAAACTATTGCTGATACTAGCTGGTTAGAAATTGGTATGCCAGTAAGATATAGTATACAATCAGGCGATACAGAAACTGACTTACAACAGAACATATCTATACAAGATGAAACATATTATGTTAGAGAAGTATTAAGTAATACAGATTTTAGAGTTGAAGACATTAATAATAACATTGCATCATTTACAGAAACTTCAACTACATATACAATTAAGAAAGAATATGCATATAATCAAGCTACGTGTAAACGTGATGTTAGAGAATATGTAGATGCTATTAAGTGGGATTTACAATGGCCACAAGAGTTTGAAAGAAGTTATACTGATGGTGTAACACTTTATCGTCCAGGCGCTTACAAATCTAGAATGGCAGTTAGATATTATGTAAACAGTGTGTTAGGATCACAAGAAGAAGATTTCTATTACATGCGTAATGGTACAGGACTACGTTTACAATCACTAGATGGATTAAACGGAGACCTAAGTCCAAACAACGAATTTGGAACTAAACGTCCAACAGCAGGTGCTTATGCATCACTAGATCCAGGTTGGGGTCCAGATGATACTAGAGTATGGATTAGTGCAAGATCACCGTATATGCAAAACTGTTCATGTTTTGGTAATGCGGCAATAGGTCAAAAAATTGACGGCGCATTACACAATGGTGGTAATGACTCAATGGTATCAAATGACTTTACACAGGTTATTAGTGATGGTATTGGTGCATGGATTACAAACAACGGCAGAGCAGAGCTTGTGTCAGTGTTTACATACTACTCACATATTGGGTACTTGGCAGAGAATGGCGGACGTATACGTGCAACAAACGGTAACAACTCATATGGTAGCTTTGGTTCAGTAGCAGAAGGCGTTGATCCAGATGAACTTCCAGTAACTGGTATTGTTGATAACGTATCGCAATATAATGCTACAATTGGTAACGTTGTTACAGATACTGATAGTTTGCTTTCATTAGAATATTCACATGCTGGTAATGGCTATACAGAAGCGGCAGTTAATATATTTGGAGCAGGTACAGGTGAAGTTCTAGTAGCAGATGAATTTAGAGACGGTGGAGTTAACAGAGTTAAAGTTGACGAAACAACTCCAGGTACAGCTGGTGGATCATCATACACTGTAGTATCCAACACTGCACAAACAGGTACTACTACAAGTATTAACTTAGCGGCAACAGATGGTGCTATATCAAGTGCGTATGTTGGAATGAGAGTTTATATTACAGGTGGTGCGGCAGTTGGACAATACGGAACAATTTTAAATTATAATTCAGGTTCAAAACTTGCTAATGTATTAAAGAATGATGGAACAGCAGGTTGGGAACATGTTATACCAGGAACAGCAGTTATTGCTCCTAATGGATCTTCGACTTATCAAGTAGAACCACACGTAGAGTTTAGTGCTCCTTCAAATACACAAACTGATTATGGATCACTATCAGGTAGCGGTAGTCATCAATTAATGCATTACTTTGAAACATCTGCACAATATGTAAATATTGCTACAACAACAAACGCTGATGGTAGTGGAGCAACATTTGATGTAACACGTAATGGCGAAAAATATTATGTAACAATTAACGGTACAGGACAAGAATATGTACGTAACAATACTGTAACTATTCCAGGTACATCAGTAGGCGGTGCAAGTCCGTTAAATGATGTTACTGTAACATTAACAACAATTGATGCGGCAGACGGATCAATAGTTGACTTTGATATTTCAGGTATTGCAGAAAAAGGCGCTTACATACTACTACAACAAAGTGGTGCAACGTACAATACAAGTATTAACGGCGAATCATGGAGTACTTCAACATTATCTGGAGCAGGAATTGCTTCAAGAAGCGCGGCATCAGGTTTATTAGATGATGGTTCATCTACATATAAACCAAGTGCAATGGTTGTTGTAGGAGCTGGCACACAATCAGCACAGTACTCAGCAGACGGTGATAACTGGGCAACAGTTAACGTAGGTGCTAACTTTGCATCAGGTGATAATGCAGTAGCGTTTGGTGGAAGTGCATTTGTTGTAATTAACCCAAATACAACTGATACAGTATACAGTTTAAATGGCGGCGCAAGTTGGACAACAGGCGGTGCATTACCAGGATCAGGATATCAAAGAATTGCATATGGTATGGGATTATTTGTAGCAATGGATCCAGGAACTACTAATATTTCTTGGAGTGATGACTTAGGTTTAACATGGAATGCAGTAAGTGATGTTACTGGACTAACAGCAAGAAATTGGTTAGATGTTACTTGGGGTAATGGTAGATTTGTTGCTGTTGATAACAACGGTAATACAGCAGTTAGTTTCAACGGCGATGTATGGTTAGACGGCGGTAGTTTCTCAACTAGTACAATGACTAATGTACAAATAGCATACGGACAAGGTGTGTTTGTAACAGGCGGTGCTAACAGTGGTGGACAAACTTGGTACTCAGAAGACGGTATTAACTTTAGCCCATTAGGTAACGGTAATCCTGCACAACTAGTATCATTTGGTAATCCACAACAAAAAGGTAGATTTGTACAAGCAGGACTATCAGGTACTGATACTACTGTTGCAGAGATTGGTGCTAGAGCTAGAGGCAGAGCAAGTGTTGCAAGTGAAAAAGTATTTGAAATACGAATGGTAGAACCAGGTAGTAACTATGATGCAGGAAGCCCACCAACACTAACACTTACAGATCCAGGAAACATTGATGATGTTGAACTGATTGTTAGAGTAGCAAATGGTGCATTAGCTAACCCAACTTATGTTAATAGAGGTACTAACTTTATACAAGCAAGTGCAGAAATTAATGATGATAATTCAAACGGTGGAGCAGACTTCTTCCAAAGTGGACAGTTTGTTGCAGTAAGTCGTTTAACAAAACGTCCAGTAAGTGGTTCAAACGTAACGTTTGATACTATACCTGGCAAGACGTTTAAACTAGTTAATACAGTGTCGTTTAGAGGACTAAATGACGGTTCGTATACAGCGTTCTTACAGTTATCACCACAAATGAGTATTTCAGATGCTCCAATAGATAAAGACCCAGTAACAATGCGTATTAGATTTAGTCAAGTACGTTTAACAGGACATGACTTCCTAGACATTGGTACAGGTGGATTTACAAGTACCAATTATCCAGGCTTACCACTTATACAGCCAGACGCTAATAAAGAAACACAAGATGCTAACGGCGGACGAGTGTTCTTTACAAGTACTGACCAAGATGGTAACTTTAGAGTTGGTGACTTGTTCCAAATTGAACAGGCAACAGGTGTTGCAACATTGAACGCTGATGCGTTTAACATTGCAGGACTACAAGAACTTACACTAGGTGAAGTTACACTTGGTGGTAATTCGGCGGCGGTTAGTGAATTTAGTACAGACCCGTTCTTTACTGCAAACAGTGATAGTGTTGTACCAACACAGCGAGCAGTTAAGGCATACATCGAAGCACAAATTGGTGGAGGTGGCGCACAGCTGAACGTGAACAGTGTTACAGCTGGTGATATCTTTGTAAATACCAATCAAATTACAACGGTGTCCGGAGAGAAGATAAATATCAATGCGAACGTAAACTTTACTAAGACTGTACTTGGTTTACCAATAGCATACAACTATTTCTTGAGATAAGATAGGAGCATAAAAAATGTCAAATGGAGTATTAGGAGCAAGTGACTTATCAGCGGCAACAGATACAATTGTGTATACCGTTCCAACTGATACATTTGCAGTAATAACTATTAACATAGTTAACAGGGGATCCAGTACAGCTACAATAAGAGTAGCATTAGCAACTGCGAATACCCCAAACAACAGCGAATACATTGAGTATGAAGCACAAGTATTACCCGGCGGTGTACTTGAAAGAACTGGTGTCGTTGTTGAAGCAGATCGTAACGTAATTGTTAGATCCAGTGCCGCAAGCGCAGGAGCTATGGTGTACGGTTTAGAAACAGCAACAGCATAATAGGGAAAGTATAATGGGCAGAAATGTTAGTTTAGGAATATATCCGAGTAATTTGAAAACACTAATTGGTAGACAGTCTGATAGACCGGCATCTACTAACGCTGGTGTTCAATTTTACAACACTGATACTGATCAGTTAGAAATTTATAACGGAGACGGCTGGCATCCTGTTAGAGACACTCTAGCTATAGCGGCTGTTAATAGTAATAGTAATTTAGTATCTAATAGAAATTATTGGGTTACAGGTAGCGGGTTAACACTTACACTACCTTCAGCACCTAATGCATACGATACTATTAAAATTACAGATACCACTGGTAATATTCAAGCATCAAATCTTACTATTGCACGTAACGGCAAAAATATTATGGGCCAAGCTGATAATATGTTGCTAGATACAAATGGTGCATCAGTAACGTTAGTATACTATGATACTAGTCGAGGCTGGACATTAGAGGCAATTTAAGGATAATAGTAATATGGCGTTTAGTTATCAATCACTAAAAAGACTAACTGGAAACTCGTTTTTATCAGAAACTATTAGCACAGCGAACTTAGCTGATACAACTGTTGATACGGGTACAGTAGCAAACAATGCAGTTACTTCTGGTAAACTTGCTAATAGTTCAGTTAATGTAACGACTAATGTTGTTACAGGAACATTACCTATTGCAAAGGGCGGACTAGGTACTAGTAGTTTTAGTGGTGCTAATCAGGCAATTACAAGTAACGGTTCAGGACTGTCTACTACACCACATGGTATATACGGAATGCAAGTTTGGACTAGCGGCGGTACTTGGAGTAGACCAAGTAATGTTAGATACATCAAAGTGCAAGTACAAGCATCAGGTGGTGGCGCAAGTGGACATGGCGAAAGCGGCGGCGCAGGTGGATACTCAGAACGTATTTTAAGTGTTACTGGTATTAGTTCAGTTAGTATTAGTATTAGTGGCGAAGGTAGCGGAACATATTATTCAGGTGCAGGCGGCAACGCAGGCGGCACATCATTTGGCAACTATTGTAGTGCAAGTGGTGGATATGGCGCTAATAGAAATAATCAGCACTCCGGCGGATTAGGCGGATTAGGCTCAGGCGGAAATGTAAATTTATATAGCGGTGGCGGCGGTAGTCATCACCAGCGAACAGGTTTAGGGGGTAGTAGTTACTGGGGTGGCGCTATTGCTGGAGGTCACCCACAAGGTGGTCATTTCAGTCATAGACACGAAGGTCACGGAGCTCCAGGCGCAGGTGGATCAGGTGGTTACTTTACAGGACACCGAGGTTCAAATGGGATTAGAGGAATGGTTGTTGTGACCATGTATTATTAATAAGGACTTATAATGGCATTTAGTTATCAGACATTAAAACGTATAACAGGGGCAGGGATTGTAGATGATACATTAACTGCGGCAGACCTTGCAGACGGACTTGTTAGTAATCAAAAGATTGTTGGTGCTAACATAACAGCCGCTAAATTAGATACAAATGCAGTAGACATGGGATCAAATGTTGTTACAGGAACAACACCTACTAGCAAAGGCGGAACTGGTAGAACAACAGTTGGCAGTGCAAACCAGTTATTTACAGTTAACAATGCAGGCAATGGTACAACATTTAGTAACCACGGTATATACGGAATGAGTGTGTATACAGGCGGCGGTACTTGGAGTAAACCAAGTGGTGTTAGATACATTAAAGTGCAAGTACAAGGCGCTGGTGGTGCAGGTTCAGGACACGGTGAAAGTGGTGGATCAGGTGGATACTCAGAAAGAATTATTGACGTAACTGGCGTAAGTTCAGTTAGTGTAAGCGTAGGCGGTGCAAGTTCAGGAACATATTATTCGGGTGCAGGTGGTAATGCCGCAGGCTCATCGTTTGGTAATTACTGTAGTGCAAGTGGCGGCTACGGAGCAAATAGAAATAACCAACACTCAGGCGGACTTGGCGGTGTAGGTTCAGGTGGAACAGTAAACATTTACGGCGGTGGTGGACAAGCACACCACACACGTTCGTCAGTAGGTGGACAGAATTTTTGGGGAGGAGCAGTTGCGGCTGGTCACCCACAAGGTGGACATTTTAGTCACAGGCACGAAAGCCATGCATCTCCGGGTGCAGGTGGATCAGGCGGTTACTTTACAGGACATCGCGGAGCAAACGGCAGAAGCGGCATGGTAGTTGTCGTTATGTACTACTAAAGGATATAAATACGTTATGGCATTCAATTATCAATCACTAAAGAGATTAACAAATTCCGCTGTATTAACGGGTACAATTACACGTGACGATATTGCCTCTGGACAAGTAGACAATACTAAACTTGCAGGTGGATCTGTAACATCAGACAAATTAGCTAATAACTCTGTTGATTTAGCTAGTAATAAAGTTACTGGAACTACACCGTTATCTAAAGGTGGTACAGCTTTAACATCAGTAGGTGCTACTGGAACATCATTAGCGGCTAATAGTGCAGGCAACGGATTTCAATATAGTGAATATGGTATTAGAAGTATGCAAGTGTTTACAGGTGGCGGAACTTGGAATAGACCAAGTGGCGTTAGATATGTACACGTTCAAGTACAAGCATCAGGAGGTGGCGGCGGCGGACACGGCGAAAGTGGTGGCGCAGGTGGCTATTCAGAAAGAATTATTGACGTAACTGGTATTAGTTCAGTTAGTATTAGCCTTAGTGGTTCAGGTAGTGGAACATATTATTCCGGTGCTGCCGGCAATGCAGGCGGAACATCATTTGGTAATTACTGTAGTGCAAGTGGCGGTTACGGCGCTAATAGAAACAATCAACATTCAGGTGGATTATCTGGCGTAGGCTCAGGTGGGAATTTAAATGTTTATTGTGCAGGTGGAGGCAGTCATCACCAAAGTTTTGGTCCTGGCGGAACTGCATATTGGGGCGGCTCGATCGCTTCAGGACACCCACAAGGTGGACACTTTAGTCACAGACACGAAGGCCATGGTGGTCGCGGCGCTGGAGGCACAGGTGGTTACTTTACAGGACACAGAGGATCAAACGGCATATCAGGAATGGTAGTTATTACGGAGTATAGATAAAATGAAAAAAGTATTAGTAGGGTTTCAAGGGTTCATACATCAAATAGAAAACCCAGGAGACGAGTATCCGATTTATAACGGACCGGATGCAAAATTTACGTGGGTCAACGCACCCGACGAAGTGACATTGGATTGGACATTAGAATATAGTCCAGCCCAAGAGAGATCAATATGGGTTGAAAGAGAACGCCCAGCGGCAGATAAAGAAGTTGCAAGAAAAGTTGCATACGGAACTATCGAAGCACAACTAGATATGATATATCATGAGTTACAAGACACTGGATCATTAAGTGCAACAGGTCCTTGGGCAAGTCATATAACATTAGTTAAAAATACATTAGACGCACCAGAAGCTAGTGTTACTGCAATGAGTCCTGAGGAACAAATGGCTGTTATGGCTGTTATGGAACCATCAGCAGACGAGTTACCAAAACTATCAACTGAAAATGATCCACCGTGGATACATAGTGATGATTGGCCAGGAATGGAAGGTCAACCAGTAGATGTTCAACCTGGGGAGGAAGCATAATGCCAACATTAATAGCAATAAGTCCTGTTAACATTCATAATGTAAACAAAGGTAAAGACGAAAGTGTGCCGTTAGTTAGCTTTGAAAAGAATAGTACATTAGTTGTTGAGTTATACGACTCACAAGTTACAATGACATATGATCTATCAGATAATTTGTATAAAGCAACTGGACCATTAAACGATTCTTGGACAGCAACTGGACCATCATTTAGAGTAGAATAAAATACTAAAATAGAGGAGAGTGCATTGCACTCTTTTCTCGCCTCTGCAACTCTATACTTCTATAAATATTTGTTAGCATACAGGAGTCTTACATGAAAGTAAAAACAGTTACTATTATCGGTGGTGGTAGTTCAGGATGGATGTCAGCCGCGGCTTTAAGTAAACTTTGTCCGCACTTAGAAGTTACAGTAGTTGAATCAAAAAATATTCCAACAGTTGGTGTAGGTGAATCAACCCTTGGCCACTTTAACACATACTTGCAACTTCTTGATCTAAAAGATGAAGATTGGATGCCAGCATGTAAAGCAACATATAAAAACAGTATAAGATTTACAAACTTTGCAAAAAATGATGGCAGATCATTTGAATATCCGTTTATATCAGGATTTGATTGGTCATATACTCCAAATGGATTACAAGACTGGGGCGAACTAGCCGCAATATATCCTGATGAATTTAATAATGAAAGTTTTGCAAAAATGTTTGCTCCTGCTAATACATTACTAGCAATGCATAATAAAGAAGATAACAATGCTGAAGGAAACTTAGGACCAAATTATGACTTTGCAAATGATACAGCTTATCATTTAGATGCACAGTTATTTGGTCAATATTTAAAAGAAACTATATGTATACCAAATGGTGTTAAAGTTATTGAAAACACAATACACTCTTATGATGTAGATGAGAAAGAAAACATTACTAAAATACTGTGCAAAGATGGAAGTACACTATATTCTGACTTATGGTTAGATTGTACAGGATTTCAATCACTGCTATTAGAAAAATGGATGGGCGAGGAGTTTATGCCATTTGAAAACAAATTAGCAAATGATGCCGCTTGGGCAGTTAGAATTCCTTATACAGATAGAGAAACACAATTAGAAAATGTAACTGATTGTACAGCATTAGAAAATGGGTGGGTTTGGAATATTCCGTTATGGGATAGAATTGGTACTGGTTATGTGTTTAGTACTAGATTTATAGAACCGCAAACTGCACTTAGAGATTTTTTAAAGCATTTAAGAGAACGTTATCCTGATCTCGATTTAGATACTGTAGAACCTTTTTATATTCCTATTAAGCATGGTTATAGAAGACAGGCTTGGTCAAAAAATGTAGTTGGAGTAGGACTTAGTTATGGCTTTGTAGAGCCTTTAGAATCTACAGGACTGTTAACTACACATGAAAACATCATTAAACTTGTTGACTTACTAAACAGACGAGAAGGTTATACAACACAAATTGAGCGTGATGCATTTAACGGAATGTGTCAAAAAAATGTTCTTACATTTAGAGATTTTGTTGCGTTACATTACGCAGGAAGTGGCAGAACTGATAGTCATTATTGGCGTTGGGCTACACAGAAAAATAATTATGCTCCAACTATACTTGGACCAAGAATGATCCGTAATGCTAATTTAGAAAACTTTTTTGGAGGCGTACAGGAGCATGTAATGCTTGACGTTGATCAGGGTGCAAACTTTATTGGTGCAGGCTTAGGAGTAAAACCAATTAGCACTCCTGCGTATGTGCTAGTTAAAAATAAAGGTAATATAAAACATCTTGAACACATAAAAAATGATTTTAATACTAACTATACAAAGTTAGAAACATATGTTAAAGGCTTACCAAGTACATATGAATATCTAAGAGACAATATTTATAAGGAATCAGATGCGGACTAAAACAGTATGCATAGTTGGTGGCGGAAGTTCAGGATGGATGTCAGCGGCCGCACTAGCAAAACTATGTCCACATATACATGTAAAATTAGTTGAATCACCTAATATTAAAACTGTAGGAGTAGGTGAATCGACCCTTGGTCAAATTACTTTATTTTTAGATTATTTAGGTTTAGATGATGAAGATTGGATGCACCATTGCGATGCAACATATAAAAACAGCATAAGATTTACTAATTTTAAAGATAACGATGGTACTAGTTTTCAGTATCCTTTTAGTGATGGATTAGATTATACTAATAAAGAAGGTATAAACACTTGGTCAGAACTAGCCGCACTATATCCTGATGAATTTACAAACGATACATTTGCTAAGTTTTATGCTACTGTAGGTACATACATTACAGACATGAATAAGCAAACTCGTAATGCTACAAATAAATTTAGACATTACAATTTTAAATGGGATACTGCATATCATGTTGATGCACAAAAATTTGGCGATTATTTAAAAACACATGTTGCATTACCTAATGGTGTAGAACATATTGTTGCTGATGTAGTTTCTTATCATAAAAACGATGAAGGTTATATTGACACAATACGATTAGATAATAGTAAAACTATAGAAGCAGATCTATGGATTGATTGTACAGGTTTTAAATCTATGATGCTAGAAGGTTGGATGGGATCAAAGTTTAAAAGTTTTGATACACATTTATTTAATGATAGTGCTTGGGCATGTCGTATACCTTATGAAGATAGAGAACAAGAAATGCATAACTATACAGACTGTCATGCACTAAGTTCAGGATGGGTATGGAATATTCCTCTTTGGAGTAGAATTGGAACAGGGTATGTTTACTCTTCTAAATTTATTTCAAAAGAAGATGCAAAGAAAGAATTTATTGAACATTTAAAAACTACAGGATCTAGTGAACGTGCAGAAAATGCAGAAATGCATCACATCGAAATGCGTCACGGAAGACGTGAAAGAGGATGGATTAATAACGTAGTTGGTGTAGGACTTAGTTATGGCTTTGTAGAGCCTTTAGAGTCTACAGGACTACTAACAACACACGAGAATATTACTAAAGTAGTTGAAATATTAAACAGACGAAATGGATTTGTAAGCAGAACAGAAAAAGAAGGCTTTAACTATGCAGTTGAAAATGAAGTATTAAAGTTTAGAGATTTTGTGTCTACACACTACAGTTTGTCAACAAGAGATGACACTCCGTATTGGAGATACTGCACTGATCAACACGAATACTATCCAGACTATTTTAATGACTATGTGTCAAAAAATAGTCAATATCCTAACCTTATAGGTAGTGTTACTATATCAAAAACATATGTAGATAGCAGTTTTATTGCTCCGTTGTTTATTGCCGCGGGTATGGGGTTTAAACCTATATCAACAAAAGAAATGATTCATCCTATAAAACTTGAACCATTAAAAGAAATTAGAGAATTACACAACCAGTACGAATCTTGGGTAAAAGAGGAAGTTAGCAAATTACCTTCTCATTATAAATTCTTACTAAAACAAATATATAACGGTGTGGACGAATATGCTATTCAAGAAAAGTAAACCTTGGATACGATTTTACAGTCTTGAAAAAGGTGTAGCTGACTTATATCCTATTAAACCGTCTAATCAGTTTAGACGTGATTGGATGCGTACAACTAGTACTACAGAAGATCCTGAACAAACATACACACAAAATTGCCCGGGTATAAAGTTAATGACAGGAGCAGGATATACGCTATGTGCGCCTGCTGATTTTTCAATAAACACTAATGGAGATGGTAGTAGTTTTCAATGGCAAGAGCCTACAAAGTTTAGCCATGAAAAAGTAGACAATCCATCATACGTAAATCATCATAACGAAATACAAACAATACCAACACTTGACAATAAAAAAGATACATTACATACAGTAATAAAATTAGATACACCTTGGCGTTTTGAATGTTCTGATGATATAATGCTTTTACAAATGCCGTTTACATATAATAACGAAAGTAGATTTACAGCGGCACACGGTATAATAGATCCTAGATACGCACACGTATTAAACGTGCAACTATATTGGAAAGTTTTAAATGGTACAGAATATGTAGAAGCAGGAACACCGTTAGTACAGTATATCCCTGTACAACGTTCGTGGCTCAATTCATCAGGTATTGATCTAGAAGTTACAGATGCAAATGATAAAGATATAGATGTAGAAAAAAGATTTAACTATTGTATGGCATCTAGCTTTCATAGAAAAGATTCGTTGAAGTCTAGATTACAACGAGTAAGAAATATTTTAAATAAGTACAAACATAGGAGAAAATAAAATGGCAGATTATTATGATAGCCTAACGGCAGCAAAAGAAAGTGTACAAGCTGATCTTGATTCAAGAAAAGAAGAGCTTGCAAAACTAGAAGAAGATTTGAGCGATCAAAAGATTAATCCATATGGTATTACTAATATCGACTTTAGTAAAAGATTAGAGTTAGTAGAAGATATTACAAAAATGGAAGGTGTTGTAATGGGCCTCCAATTAGCACAGGATACTTTTGTTGATGCAGGACAGACCAACACCGTCGACGGATAAAATATTAAATCCGTTTCCTCCCTTCATTTTTAAGTACCACTATGACTTTAATTGGCCTTTAATTAAAGACAATGTAATTGGATGTATTGATACTACGCCTAATGTTTCAGAATTAGAAATAGGTCAATCAACATCAACATTACATGAACAAGCAAGGCCACCGCATGAATGGAAGGACAAAACATTCTACGATTTCTTTCAATGGCTAAATGGACCATTAACTGAAGCGTGGAATGCTATGAATTATCAGTTCTACAACAAAAATCCTGGTTATATAAATTCTTGGTTTAATAGGCATCAACGCACAGGCGAAACTACTGAACACCATCATGCATACACTGAACTAGTAGTTACGTGTTACTTGCAATTACCTAAAGATAGTGGATTTATAGAATTTAGAGATCCACTAGAATACGCCAAATCACACACCCCAATTATACACGAAAAAGAACTGTGGAAAGAAGTTCCAGCAGTAACTGGAGATATCCTAATATTTCCAGGCTGGCTCAAACACCGTACACAACCAAACATAACAGACGATGATAGAATAGTCATGACTGTTAATGTTGGCTAGTACAACAAATAAGTATATATGTGATGAATACAGATTATTATTTTCCAACACCTATATGGTGGCAAGATACATCTATTAATTTAGAGCCTCTCCGTGCGCTCTGTTCTAAGATCAAAGAAACAGATAAAGGCAGGCAAATGAGTAATTTCGGCGGCTGGCAAAGTGCTGATATACTTGTAGGAGATCATACTGCAACAGATGAGTTTGCTACATTTGTTGAACAACAAAGTATAAAGTGTATACAAGACTTTGGTTATGCACCTAGTACTCAGCTAAAGATGAGTAATATATGGTTTAGCAGTAATAATGACAATGCCTTTAATCAAGTGCATAATCATGCAGGAGCATTTATAAGTGGAACTTTTTACATAAATGTACCTAACGGCTCAGGAGATATTACTTTTTATAGAAACTCACACGAAGAATATATAATATCTGGTGCCGCACCAATAGTACAACATACTGCTATTAGCGGAGCAACATGTAGATATGAACCTAGAGAAGCAAGATTAATTATGTTTCCAGGATTCTTACAACATGCAGTAATGCCAACTCCATGTAAAGAAGATAGAATATCAATGTCATTTAATATGAGGATTGAAAATGTTTGATAATCTAGGACAAGTAATAGTAAATGAAACAAACTTATTCTATGAAGATAAGCCTCATTATTTTAAAGGACTAATGAATAAAGAAATTGAACACATTGCTTCGTGGAAAACTATTGAAGAATGTATTAACAATCCACAGTTTTATAATTTTGAAATTGTTGGCAAAGATAGTATGAAGAAAGATATACCGTGTTCGCAAAAGTCTTGGATAACTGATAAACTAGTACAGGATAAGAGGTATGTTGCAAATTGTGTTAAAGATGGTGATACACTTATAATAACAAATTATGGATTTAACAACAACACAGTAAATCATTTATTAGGCACTATAGAAAATATATTTGATATAAATGCCGCCGCACATTTATATTGTGGCAAAGCTAAAGGATCACAATCCTTTAATATACACGAAGACTATCCTGCAAATTTTATTTGTCAAATTGAAGGCAAAACTATATGGAAAGTATTTAATAATAGAATTAGTTACTTGTATAAAACAGGTACAATGAATAACCAGTTAACGGAAGAAATGTTAGATACTGCAATTGATGTAGTGCTAGAACCAGGAGATGTATTGTACATTCCTAGTAGAGCATATCATGTTGCAATACCTAAAGATGAAAAAAGAATTTCACTATCAATTCCTTGTTGGAATAGGTTTCCAACAGATCCGATAGATAATTCCGTTGACAGAAACTACTATACAATTTAAGGAGAATGGGTATGATTACAAACGATATTACAATGCACAATGGAATTGTTGACGATGATGTGTTAAAAGACTTGTGGGCAACTGTAACAGATGTAAAGTTTGACTGGCACTACATGCCTGATATAACTTGGGAGAACGGCAAAAAACCTACAACACCTACACCAGGGTTTGCACATTTGTTATTTCACAGAGACACTGGAGAAACTTCTCCGTATTTAGAAAAGTTTAAACCAGTACTAGATAGATTATGCTGGAAAGCAGATATAAAACTAGAAGAAGTAATTAGACTTCGTTTAGGATTTTTAATGAATACTAGATATAACTTTCCAAGTCAAGCATATGCACACAATGAACCGCACGTAGATTTTCCAGATGAAGATCATTACACAGCATGTTTTTATCTAAATGATTGTGATGGAGAAACAGTAATATTCCATCAAAGAGAACCTGCAGAGAGATATCAAGTTGCTGAAAAAAGTATGCCATTAAAGAATACCGCAGTACTGTTTGATGGTGGTAGATATCATGCTAGTACATGTCCAAAAATAAGAGACACACGTATTGTACTAACAATGAACTTTAAAGGTACACCAAGTGCATAACTTTAAGAATAAAAGAGCCAAACCATTAGCACCTCAATTAATAGTCGATGACTTTTTTGAGATGCCGCAAACATTGCGTGACTGGACAATGGCTCAAGAATTCTTTAAAGGAGAAAGAGGAAGTTGGCCAGGCATTAGAACTAAATTACTTGATGAATTAAATTTAGAACTTGTTGATTTATTAAAAAGCAAACTCCTTGCACTATATCCGCAGTTTACAGACTTTAGTGATATTGATTGTTCATTACAAGTTATTGGCGACGAATGGGGTCAAGGCTGGGTACATGATGATAATTCAGTTCACGTACTTGCTGGTATAGTATTTTTAACTCCTTATCCTAAACCTGATTCAGGCAACACAACTTATATGCAACAAGACGATGTTAGTACAGATGTATACGACGATGCATTTGTTACTGATATGAAACTAGACAGTGATCACAAAGCGTTTGAAAAATATAGATTAGAACAGCGTAGTAAGTTTACACAGTCAGTAGTTGCTGAAAATAGATTCAACAGACTTATAGCATTTGATCCTAGAATGTGGCATAGTGCAAATAACTTCTTTGGAACTACAAAAGAGAATGGTAGATTAACATTGGTATTTTTTTGTAATGAGTAGAAAAGATCGTATAAAGTATCCGTATCTTCCTTTAAGAATAATTGAAGATTTTCTTGATACTCCTAAGCAATGGAGAAACTTTGGATTAGTGCAAGAGTACAATACAGCACAACACGAAGTATTTCCAGGAAAGCGTACACTTCCGTTAAATGAAATTGACGAAGATTCTTTCCTTGCGTTTGCTAAAAAGTTAGAACAAGCAGTACCAAAGTGTGCAGGATTTCATATGTTAAATGTAAGATATCATGTTGTTGGAGAAGAGTTTGTAAAAGGTTGGATACATGATGACGATCCTAATATTAACTTAGCAGGACTTGTATATCTAAATGAAGATGCACCATTAGGATCAGGAACAAGTTTTTATGATGATCAAATAGATCCAATGGAAGATAAAATACATACACTAATACGTCGCGATTGTTTTGAATTTGACAATGAACAGCGGTTAGCTATTAATAACGAAAGAGATGCACATAGAAACGGATTTAGCCGTAATGCAGTAGTTGAAAATGTTTTTAATAGATGTGTAATATTTGATCCTAGAGTATGGCATGCTCCTGATAACTTCTTTGGAACTACAAAAGAAGATAGCAGACTTACGCTAGTGTTTTATGCAAAGGTAGAATTTAATGGATAATGTTTTTGTTGTAGATGATTTAATAACTAAAAGTTATGCAAATATGATCGAAGAGCGTATTACTGAAAATAAGTTTCCGTGGTACTTTAACAAGCACTTAGTTACAGATCAAATTTTTAATGAAGATAAAGAAATAAATCATGTTGGACACAATCACTTTTTATATGAAGATAGAAAAGTAGTAAGTCCGTTTTTTGAATTTATTCATCCATTGATACTTGCTATAGGTGATACAAAATTATTTGACTATGATGTACTAGAACGTGCTAGATTTAATTTAACACAGAAAAATACAACAAGTACTAGAGATTATCATTTGCCACATATTGATAGTGAATATCCTCACTGGGTTGCAATATACTATGTGAATGATGCAGACGGCGATACGTATATTTTTGATCAACGTACAGAAGACTTTGATCATAACACTGATATACAGACTATGCTAAATGCAGACTTTACAGTTAAAAAACGTGTTACCCCTAAAAAGGGTCGAGTACTTATATTTGATGGGCACCAGTATCATACTAGTAGCTTCTGTAAAAACAGTCCTTACAGAATGGTTCTAAATATTAACTACGGAAAAATATTTTGACAGATTGGAAAGTACATAAGTCTCAAACTATTATAGATAATCATAGTTACTTTGTAGAAGAGTGTCACTATGTACATGATAAGTTTGTAAAAGACTTTCCTGATAAAGATAGTACTTGGGGCTACAGATTCTATAACGTTTTTGCCGCAACTAGTCCTAGTCCTATTTGGTACAACTTATATAAAGAGTTACGTAATACTATACGTGAATATGTTGGACATGACGAGCCGTTATGGATGCAAAGTTGGTTAAATTTTCATACTACAGATCAAGTTTTAGATTGGCACGGTCATGATTGGCCATATCACGGATATATTAGTATAGATCCAAAGAGTACTAGAACAGTATTTGAAGGTTATGATATTAAAAATGAAATAGGAAATATTTACATAGGTCCAGGACACCGACTACATAAAGTAGAAGTTGATGAACATTTTGATCAACCTAGAATTACATTAGGGTATGATATACATACCGACCCTGACAGGCCTTACGATCAGTGGAGTTTAATACCGTTACTATGACTTATACTAGTGAAAAAGATTTTGCATTTGTAGAAAAAGATATTGTTGATAAAGAAGTGTGCAGATTTGTTGCACAAGAAATGCGTTTATTAGATGATATGATATCTTATGCTAATCCTGCTTTAGGTAAAGAGCCGGGACAGGAAGAAAGTTTTAGTTGGTACGGACCGTTGTGTTTAGAAACACTTAGTTTACATGTAAAACCAAAGTTAGAAAAAATACTTGGACGTAAACTTATACCTAGTTATACTTATGGGCGTATATACCGCTTTAATGGGCGTTTAGACAAGCATTTAGACAGGCGTAGTAGCGAGTATACTGTTAGTGTATGTATTGAAAAAGATAGCACACACGACTGGGAGCTTTGCGTACAGCGCATGAATAAAGACGTTGAAACGTTTAAATTAAACGTAGGCGATATGCTGATATATCCTGGTAGAGATTTAGTACATTGGAGAGAAGGCGGCTTTAGAGGTAAAGAGCAAGTACAAGCATTTCTACAATATGTTGATGCTGACGGCGATAGTACTGATTTAAAATGGGATGGTCGACCTAGAATGGGTTTAGAGTTTGGTTCTACACAAACACAAGATCATAATTTAGATAGAGAACAGGACTTAGAGTCCAAGTTGTCCTAAAGTTATTTCAACTTTTTCAAAACTATATGCAAATGTATGACTCCATCTATAATCAATAGACGGATCAATAAACGGTGCATGAGGTACACTTGCTTCGTACAATGTTACACCTTTATATCTAACAGGTGCAATACCCACTAAGTCAAAACCCCAATACTCAGCTTCATCGGCTGTAAAGTTTTCCCAACCTTGCTTACGTAAACTTTTACTATGCTCAGTCCATTCTTTATAAAGAGGATGAGTATCGTCTACCATAAAGTCATAATGATCGCCGTATGTAGTTCCTTTGTATTCATACAAATTAGTACCTGACATTTTAGGATCAATATCATTAAACCACATATTACATACTAGCCCAGCAGGACTATCTACATGTGGAATTCTAAATATTGAAACAGGACGCATTAAGTCTCTTTGAAATAAATTACCCCATTCACGCAAGTTAATGTTTTTAACTTCTCCGTGATAGTTGTTGTGATAAAAGTCCTTTACAATATTAACTACAGGCCCACTAATCCAAGTAGGCAGGTGTATAGTAGCAAATGGATTTGGATCACTGCAACCTTCATGATTGTTAGATTTGCAAACAGGGTAGTTACCAATTAGATAACAAAATGTTTCAAAATCTTTATCAGTTTTAAAAGGATGACTGCCAGTCCAATAACCTGTTTTGTCTGTAAGTTTTACATATTCTAAATTCCAATTGTCAGCAGTTAAAATATTAGGATCATAACTATTTTCATCGGGGTCTAGATATTTAAATTCTGGTCTCATTTATGATACTTTCCGTAATACTGTACGCTAGTTGGAAACGTATCAGTATATTTTCTTTTTTCTTGTCTATTAGAGTCAATCCAAGGTTCTAACATTGTAGTTCTTTCTTCAAAACCTTCATACCAAAAACTAGCATTGCTATCTTTAAATGTAGTCCACGGATTTATTTTGTGACCTGCTAACATGTATATATTAGCACCTAATGCTTCCCATGTCAACCTATCAGGAACTTCAAATACAGGACAGCCCCTAAGTTCATAAATTTGTTTTAGTAGTTCACTGTCATTAAATTCTTGCATTTGGATATCACGCCAGTATTGTGTATCGTCTCTATTAGTCATTGCATAGTGCAATGTTACAAAGTCTGCAAAATATAAAAACTGTTCTTTACATACATGATTAAATGTTTGTGCATCAAAGTTGTTTAATTGATCTTTAGTTTCTGCAATGTTTATAAAGTTAATTAAAAATTCATGTACGCTCATTAATCCGTTTGATTCTAAAGGTTCTATAAATGCACCACTAAGTCCTATACTAACACAATTTTTAACCCACATACGTTCACTCATTCCGTTACGCATTTTAATGTGTTTAAATTCCATTTCATCTGCAACTGGACCTAAGTATTCTTTAAACTCTTTTAATGCATCTTCGTCACTAATATACTTGCTTGAATAGTTGTAACCTGTACCAATACGTTCCCATGTTGGTATTTCCCAAACCCAGCCGTAGTCTAATGCAACACTATTAGTATATAATGTTAGTTCTTTTTCTTTATTTTTGTAAGGACGAGGTGCGGCCCAAGCACTATCTGTATATGTCTTGTTATTAAAGTCAACCCAGGGTTCATTTAATGTGCCTTCCATAAGTAATCTTTTAAAGCCTGTACAATCAAAAAACAAATCTCCCTTGATAACACCATTATCAGTAACTACTTCAGTAATAAATCCATTAGCATCAGTATTAGCATGTTTTACATCTGCTTGTATATGTGTTACACCTCTAGGTATACAATACTCATCTCTAAGAAATCCATAAAACTTATGTGTGTCAAAGTGCCAGGCGGCATCTTGTGCTAAATCCCAACCATTAGCTAATACGTGTGTAGGTACTTTATTATCTTCTAAGCAATACGCTATTGGAGATAAGTCTGTAACTAAGTCTTCAAAAGGTACATCTTTTAAATATTGATGTGCAAACCAATCATTAACATCTAAATAACGTAAATCTAATCTGCCAAATGGATAATGAAACCCTACTCCATCTTTTTTATGGAAGTTTTCAAATCTAATACTAAGTTTGTTGGTAGCATTACACTTAGTCATAAAGTCTTCATCAGTAATACCTAAATAATTTTGCCATCTACGCATTAATTGTGTAGTACTTTCGCCTACACCTACAACAGGCTTCTGTGGTGACTCAACTAGTGTGATATTCTTATTAGGAAACGCTTTTATAAGAGTAGATGCCGTCATCCATCCTGCACTGCCGCCGCCAACTACTACAATGTTATCAAATTTCATCTGATTCTCCAAATACATTGCCTGAAATAGTAATTCTTTTTTCGTCACTAGTATAAAAAGGATAAACTTGATGAGTTAGTACACTTGGAAACAAGAATATAGTACCTTCAAAGGTTTTATCTACTGGTTGCGGTGCTTCTCGTAGTTCTCCAAACACATTTATGTATTGAAAACTAAACATACCTGCTCTAGGCATGTTACTATTACGCACATTTACTACACTACACTCATCTTGCATAAGATATGGTATTTTTAAAAATATAACAAAGCTAAAGTGCCCGTTATGTGTATGTGGAGGATTAAATTCTCCTTTAGACTGAAAATTAGCCCATAACTTTTGTAATTTCCATTTATTTCTGTCTAAATTGTGATTTGTATATTGTGGATCCCATTGATTTTGGTATTCAGTGCATAATTCACTAACATAGTTGTCTACAACTGGTATACATTTTGTTAATTGATACTCGTGTTCTATATTTCCTGCTAAACCAGATGCCATACTAACATCTAATGGGTTATCAGTTTCAGCTGTAATAGCATCTAGTACTTCTTGTGGTACATCTGCTTTAACAAACCCAAAATTACTAAAATTACCAAACATTGCATTACTCATTATAGTAACCTCCTTCAATATCAGCATCACTATTAAAGCTAATAATAGTTTTAGTCTTGTTTGACTTGTTAACTGGTGCTCTGTGTATAACGAAACTAGGAAATGTAAGTATATCTCCTTCTTTAACGTCTACTTTAATTATTTCTTCTTGATTATATGGATTAATTATTTCTGTTTGCGGACAATCATCTGGCATGTCTACATAATACACATTAGTCCATTGGCAGTCTACATGTACATGCCATCCGTGTGTTCCATTAGTAGCATATTGTTGGAACCAAATGTTTTTTACATCATATTTACTGTACCCTAGCTCTTTATATATACTATCGAGCTCAATAGTTAAGTGTGGTCGTAGTATTTCTAGCCATTGTCGCGGAACTTCTCTTTCTATATCCCAATCACAACGAGTAATATCAAGATCTTTATGGGTATCAGAATAAATTCTGTTAGCATCTTGATTATTGATATGAAACATTATATCGTCTTTTACATTTTCGTGTTCTCTAAGACGAGTTAATACTATGGGCATATCAAGTTTAAGTTTTTCTAGCAAATCCAATGTCTCCAATAGTAATATAATCAGTTTTGTATCCTTTAAGGATAGAATCAATTGCTTCTCTATGACTAACAGCACCATCATGTAAAGTATTGATTGCTTCTACATTTAAATTGTCAATAAATTTATCAAATTGGGGATATCTTTCATTATACATTTTTTTAAATGCAGTATGATCAAACAATTCTAGGCCGTGTAGTACTTGTATAAAGTTTATATTTTTAAACATGTTATGATGATCGTTAAAAATACTATGTGTTGGGAAGTTTGTCTCCCAATGTTTAAGATTTTCTTTATTAAAGTCAGTTAGCACAAGTCCATCTTTAACCCAACGCCAGAATTCACTATCATCACGTTTAGTAATGTAGTGTAGTTGTATGAAGTCTATAATGTTCTCAGCAACTCTACGAAAATCTTTGTTGTAGCGTTCTGAATATGATTCTGTTTTTCTAGACCAAGTGTGTATAGTATTAATAAGGCCGAACATTTGTTGTATTGACGATCCAATACTTGATGCTTCTAGTGGCTCAACAAACATTCCAGCTAGTCCAACCGATACACAGTTTTTAATCCAATGCCTATCAACATAGCCGGCACTAAATTTTATTTTCTTACCTATAGTAATGTCGTAATCAAACTGTGAACGTAACTCTTTCTCAGCATCTTCGTCACTAATAAACTTATCACAGTATACATATCCGTTACCAAACCTATCTTGAGTAGGTATACGCCACATCCATCCACTTGACATTGCTTTTGAATTAGTATATTGCGGAATGTCTTCTTCACGTGGTGTTGGAAATGCTATTGCACTATTCATTGGCAATTGATCACCGCAGTCAATCCACTTAGCACCTAACTTAGTACTAATAACTCTATTGAATCCACTACAGTCTATAAAGAAGTCTCCGGTATAAGTTTGTTTGTTACCTATTAGGTTGTCTACAAAACCTTCATCGTCTAATACAACTTCATTAATTTCGTCATCAAAGAACTGTATACCTCTTTCAACACAAAGTTTATGGAAATATGCATTTAACTTATTTGTATCAAAGTGATATTGATTAGATACTTGTGTAAAGGGCGGAGTAACTGTGTTGTCTAATACTTCTTTCCATACTGTACTATCAGAATCTGTATTATCAGCAACACACTTATATGCATACGGATACAATCCTGTTTTTTCGTCTAACGCACCAAACTCTCTACCAATAGCATGCCAATAATGTTTACCATCGCCGTTCCAATTTTCAAAACGAATACCTAACTTGTATGTAGCACCAGTGTTAATTATTAAATCAGCAGGATCAATGCCAACATACTTCATGAAGGTATCCCAATGTTCAGTACTACCTTCACCTACTCCAATGATTCCTATCTTAGATGACTCAATAACTTGTACAGTGGCATGTAACATACTTTCTTTTATCATAAGAGCAGATATTAATCCAGCAGTACCTCCACCAAGTATTGTAACTTTATCCATTATGGTTCCTTAGAAATTTTTCTAGTCCTTGTTTATGCGGTACACGTTTCATTGACGATACTGTAATTGTATTTTGCATCAATGTATGTTCAATGTATTCTTTTAGTCCTTCGGGTGCTAAGTTATATTCTTCTTTAACGCTTTCAATGTCAATTAAACCTAACCCGTACAACGTAATTATCCAATTTTCTGCTTTAAATAATGTCCACTTAGGATCAAACTCAAAACTATATGGCAATCTGTTTTTCCATTTATTTAAATTTTGTGATAGTGTAGTTGGCAACCACTCATCTCTATTATCTTTTAAGTATTTCCAAAATTCTGTATCTTCTCTTGGACTAACATAGTGTATTGCAATAAAGTCTAAAATATTTTGACTCATTTGATTTGTTTTTTGATTATAAATTTTACTAGCATCACTGTTTTTAGTATCATTAGCCCACGCAGGTAATAAGTTTATAAGTAGCCATGTTTGTAATAGTCCTTGACTAATAGCAGAACTTTCTAACGGCTCTACAAAGCCACTACTAAGTCCAACAGCACAACAATTACCTATCCAGTTTTGATCAAGTGACCCTGGATCGAATTTAATTTTTTTAAATATTTTAATTGGATGCCCAAGTTTCTTTTCTACTTCAGCTTGTGCTTGATCAAAGTCTATATACTTGTCGCAGAATACATAACCGTTGCCCCATCTTCCTTGCACCGGTGTGTTCCACATCCATCCATAGTCCATACCAGTTGCTGATGTGTATACAGGATATTCATTAGTGTCTTCTGTTGGAAATGCAATGGCACTATTTGTTATCAAGTGATCTCCGTAGCTATTCCATTTAGCACCTAACTCTTTCATTAGTACTCTTGCCATACCAGAAGCATCTATAAAGAAATCAGCTTTGTGTATTTCTTTACCGTTTATATTTTTAATTCGACCTTGCTCTACGTTTACACCAACTATCTTATCTTCTTTGATAACAATATTTCTTTCAGCACAAAGTTTTAACAAGTATTCATTTAGTAGTAGTGCGTTAAAATGAAACTGTGCGGCTTCCGGCTCAACTAAATTTTGAGTCCATGCTTCTGACACACTTGGTTTATCAAATCCTATACCTGTTACTGACAACATATCAACTTCATCAGAAATTAATTTTTGATAAAACGGAAATGACTCACCATTAGTTTCTAAGTAGTCATCAATTACACTATGATAGTAATCAGGTACACCCCAATCTTTAAAATGTATTCCAACCTTCATTGTTGCACCACAATGTCTTACAGCATCATTAACATCAATGTTTAAAAACTGACATAGTGTTTTCCAATGTTCGGTGCTACCTTCTCCGACTCCAATAATTCCTATTGAGTCACTTTTAATAACAGTAACATCAAAATTAGGAAATGCTTGTTTGACCATTAAGGCCGATAGTAGACCGCTTGATCCACCACCTAGTACTATTACAGATTGCATTTGTTAGTTTTTCCTATAGTTATATTTGCTATTGAATCTCTTGCAAGATTTATGTTTATATTACCACTTGGTAATGTATTAAACGCTACTACCCATCTATCATAGTCTTCATGATGCGGCTCAGTTGAGTGATACATCCAACTTGGAAAAATTAATAACTTACCTGGTTGTACTGGAAAAGTTATTAATGGATCGTAGTCATGTTGAAGCACATCAATTTGTGCATGTAGTCTTTGTTGAACAGGGTCTTCAAAGTTTATAGGAGCACCTGGAGTACAATAGTACACACCACTAAACATGCTCATACTGTGTTTGTGTGGATGACTGGCTAACCCTGCATTAGATTCTGCACAGTTACTCCAGCTACTTGATACTGATAATTGATCACAATCATATTTCTTATCTTCAACAATGTCAGCTAAACAATCGTTGATCCAATTAAATAAATCATCAAACAACGGATCGTCATGTACATCATTTGATGATGTAATTCCATGTGCTGGATTGCGTTTACTTTTTAAACGTTCAATTAACTCAGCGTTATCAATAGTATCATTATTAAATTCATAAAATTCTATTGGAAATACTGGTATTTTAGTAAAATTGTTCTTTGGCATGTATATACTTATTTTATCTTTTCATGGTACTGCTACTAATTGAATAAATACTACGTCGGAGATTAAATATGAGCCAAAGCCCAATTGTAGATAGAATTAGACTTATACCTAGACCAGAGGATTTCCTAAACAGAAATATTGGTTCTAGTGGTGAGTTGTATTATAGTAAATCAGCTAAAACGTTACGTGTATACGATGGAACAATACGTAGTGGTTATGAAGTTGTAACTGAAAATAATATTAGAAGAAACGCCGCAAGTCAAGAAGTTGCTACAGTTAGATATCCTGTAACAGTAACAAGAAATGATGATGATACTGCTAACGTTTATAATTTAAATGGATCAGTACGTCCAACAATTGATTGGATAGTAGGTTACACTTATTACTTTGATCAAAGCGATCCTACTAACTTATATTTTCCAAATCCAATTGGCGGATCAATATTTAATCAACACCCTTTAGAATTTTCAGCAATAGATCCAGTTGAGCATGTTGACCATGCTGGTTCGGATCATGTAACTTATAAAACTGGTGTAATCTATATGTTAGAATACGAACCAGTAACAAGAGCACAATATATTTCCAACTTTGCAAGTAGCGATCATCGTGCAATACAAATAACAATTACTTCAACGGCACCTGAAACATTATATTATTATTGTATCAATCATCTTGGTATGGGCAATAGTGGTACTAAGGCTTATCCAGGAAGTGGAAGCGGTGGAGGCGGCGGTGGCGATGCAGTCGGCGGAGCATCAATAGAAGTATCAGATAATGCACCAACTGCTCCTACAAGTGGCGACCTTTGGTTTCAAAGTACTACAGGTAGATTATTAGTCTACGTTGTTGATGAAGATGCAGGACAATGGGTACAACCTGCGGCTGTTACACCAGATGCACCAGACATTGTAATTGACTATGCTGATGTTATAAACAAGCCAACATTTGCTACAGTTGCTACTACGGGTGACTATGCTGATTTAATTAACACTCCAGCAATAAACATTCCTACAACAATTACAGACTTAGGTATTACAGACGGCACTGCTGATCAAGTTCTTACAACTGATGGCGCAGGTAATTTTAGTTTTTCAGATTCAGGTGTTGACCTAACAGCATTTAGTGTGTTAGTTAATTCTGCATCAGGCGACGGTGACTTATTATATGATAATACAACTGGTCAATTTACTTATACTCCGCCTGCAGGATCAGGTGGATCATCATTTAACCAAGATCTAAATACAACAAATGCAGTTACATTTGCTACAGTAACTTCAGGAGATTTTATAACTGCTGGTACTAGTGCGCCAACAATTGATACATCATCAACGTTAACTATTACAACTACTGATGGATTAATTGTTAATGGTACAGGTGCTTTTAGATTTCCAAGACTAACAACAAACGAAAGAAACACAGTCGCCGCACTTGATGGTGATGTTGTATATAACACTACCGTCAATAGATTTCAGGGCAGACAGAATGGTGCTTGGATAAACTTAGATGACGGAACCGCAGGGTAATGGAAAAAGAATATACAGTTATAGTTCATAACAGAGACGACTTGTCAACAATTGAAGCAGAAATTACTGCTAGTTCAGGTGCAGGTCCTATTCCTAATCGAACAGTTAACATTGCTAATCCAAGACTTGGATCAAAAGTTCAAACACATTTTATGCTTACTGATGAAGAAGCAATAGCACTAGAAGCAGATGATAGAATACGTGCAGTTGAAATACCACCAGATCAAAGAGATGATATAGAACTAGTACTCAATGCATATCAAGATGCTAATTTTTATAGAGGTGCGCAAGGTTTAAACAATGAAGTCAACTGGGCATTGCCAAGATGTATACAAGATTTAAACTCTTTTGGAAACACACAAGATTGGAACTTTGTAAAAAACGTAGCACCTAATACAGGATTTTTTGAATACGGATTAGATGGACTAGGTGTTGATGTTGTTACACAAGATAGTGGACTACAAGTTGATCATCCTGAATTCATCCAAGACGGTGTATCAAGAGTTGAACAAATAGATTGGTATACGGCAAGTGGATTACCAGGAACACAAAGTGTAAATCATTATAGAGATTATGATGGCCACGGTACTCACTGTGCAGGTATTGCATGTGGCAAAACATATGGTTGGGCTAAACGTGCTAAAGTATATTCACAGAAGCTAGGTGGATTAGAAGGCGCCGGCGATGACGGTGGCATTCCAATTACTGATGCATTTGATACTATTAGATTATGGCATAATCAAAAAGGCGATACTGCAACAGGATACAAAAGGCCTACAGTTGTTAACATGAGTTGGGGATATCAAGGTACTGCTTCCGGTAATCCAGTAAGTGGAGTTTACAGAGGATCAGCATGGAACTTTGGCGATGCTGGCTACACTACAGATAACGAAGTATGGGCTACTAGCGGAGTTGTTCCTCCATTAGGACAGTTTAGAAGATTTACAAGCCAGGTAGCATCAGTCGATGCAGAAATAGAAGATATGGTTAGTGATGGAATAGTAGTATGTATTGCTTCAGGTAACAGTTATTACAAGTCAGACATTGCTACAGGACCAGACTTTGACAATCAAGTAACAATGTCTAATGGGACAAGATTTTATCATCGTCCAGGGTCTCCGTATGCAGACACAGCATTGTATGTTGGTAATATAGATTCAGCTGTACAATTAGAAGTTGTTGATGACGTAACAGTATACCACGACAGGCCAGCGGCTTCTAGTGTGAGAGGTCCAGCTGTTGATATTTGGGCACCAGGTACAAATATTATGAGTACTGCTAGTAATTTTAATAACACATTTAATTATACACAGTATGATTATCCAGGCAATGATAGTTTTAAAATAATGAGCATTACTGGAACTAGTATGGCAAGTCCACAAATTGCAGGCATTGCGGCGCTCCACTTAGGAAATAAACCGTGGATGACTCCTGCACAATTAAAAGCAGTATTGCTTGGAGATTCAACTAGTGTAATATCAGATACTGGACTAGCAGATGATTATACTAACAGTACTACAAGTTTAATGGGCGGAGTAAATGCACACACTGTTTGCAGATACGGAAAACAGCCGCTACGTTATGGTGGCGTACCTGATGACACACTAAATGGATTTATTGTTTCACAGAACGGTATGGCTTACCAGCATTATCATTTAGATGCAACTCCAACTTCAGATATTGAAAGTGCAACTGTTGTTGTTACATTAACTACAGTAGGCATTGATGATGGTACATTAGTACCGTATACAATTACCGGAGTACAAGCCACAGATATTCAAGGAGCCTCTTTAGTTGGCAATTTTAATATAGTTGGCGGCACAGCAACACAAACATTTACGTTTTTACAAGATACAATAGTAGAAGACGACGAAATTTTTAAACTTACTTTAGACAGTCAGCGAGCGCATGTTGAAGTAACAATTGAAGCAAACACAACATAAGGTAAATATAACAAAGGATTAGACTATGGCAATTAATTATCCAATAAATCCGTCAGTAGATGACGAGTTTACACAAGGCGGCACAACGTGGCGCTGGGACGGAACCGCATGGGTAGTAATCAGCAATATATCTGATAGTGCTACTCCTACGTTTTTGAATCTTACAGATACTCCAAGTGCTTATACAGGAAGTGCTAATAAGTTTCTTGCAGTAAACACAGTAGCAGATGGCCTTGCTTTTGTAAATATGTCTGCAATGAGTTTTGGAAATGTAATTGTCCAAGGCGAAGGTACTGCATCAGCAGACCAAGCGGCAGATGACTTGATACTTGTTGCTGGCGATGGTATGAATATTACTGTTGATACATTAACAAATACACTAACATTTGATAGTGCAGGTGGCGGATCAGGTGATACTTTTAAAACTATTGTAAGTGATGATGGGTCAGTAGAAGCATCCGGTGAAAGCCAACTAAACTTATTAGGCGGCGCAAATATTTCAACTAACATTGCTAGTGGTACAAGTAACGTTCAAATTAATATGGACGCTTTTAGTATTAACTTTTTATCAGATGTTGATACTACTTCTAGTAGTCCTGCTACAGGCAATGTGTTAAAATGGGATGGTAATAAATGGGCACCAGGTGTTGACGCAACAACAGGTGGCGCAGGTACAGACGCAGACACATTAGATGGGTTTGATGGATCATACTATTTAGATTATACTAACTTTAACAACACTCCAAGTACACTTACACTAGCAAGTCTAAGTGTTGGTATTGAACTTAGTGCAGACGGCGATGGCGCTATAACATATGATAATACATCTGGTGAGTTTAGATATACTCCGCCAGATTTAAGTTCGTACCTTACTAGTGTTGCGTTTAGTGATCTTACATCTACACCAAGTTCATTGTCAGGTTACGGAATCACTGATTCACCTACAGCAATAACAGACTTAGGAATTACTGACGGTACTAATGGACAAGTACTAACAACTGACGGAAGTGGAAACTTTAGTTTTTCTACTGTAACTGGCGGTGGTGGCGGTGGTGGCATTACTAGTATTATTGAAGATACATCTCCACAGCTTGGCGGTGCATTAGATACTAATGGTAATGCAATTAATAACGCATCTGGCAACTTAGTTTTACAATCCGCTGGAACTACAGCAATCAATCAAGCTAATATTACAACACTACAACTAGGATCATCTAGCACGTATACGCTTCCAGGATCAGACGGATCAAGTGGACAAGTACTTTCTACTAATGGTACTGGACAGTTGAGCTTTACTACATTATCTTCAAGTGTTGGCTTTTTTGAATTAGGTGAAGTAGTAATAGCAAGCAATTCATCAGGATTTAACTTCTCTCAAATATACATGCCAGCAATGACTATGTTTAAAGTTGATAACGATGCGGCAAGTGCATATCTGTTTGCTCCACACTACAGTGGCAATAATCCAACAATTTATCTTATAAGTGGACACACTTATGCGTTTGACTTATCTAGTATTGGCGGACATCCTTTTGAAATACAAGATAGTACCGGTAGTCCATACAACACAGGATTAACACATGTTTCTAGTGCAGGTGCAGTAACAACTGGATCTAATGCACAAGGACAAGCAGGCGATGGAGTATTGTATTGGACAGTACCTGAAGCAGTAAATAGTCCACCTAATTATAGATATCAGTGTACATCACATGCGGCAATGGTTGGCGCAATTACTATTAAAGATCTATCTAGTCTCTAAGTAAAGTTTTTAATTGCCAGCGAATAGCGGCAGAGATTTCAATGTTCTCGCGAACTGCCTTTGGACTGGCTTTTGCAGTCATATTAGGACTATGTGCATCATTGATGAGTTTGATTTGTTCTTCAAGCGTAATAAGTAATTTGTCAACTTCTCTACGTGTTGCTGGTATTTTGATCTTAGATGCTTTAGTTTTAAAGTCCATCATTTCTTGTTGATATAATTCAATACGTTTAATATCAAACATCAGCATTACCAATATTATCAGCAGGAATAACTATAAAGTTATCATCTGGACGTTCACCGTTACTTGTTTGTGTAATACTAGCACCAGCAGTAAGACTTTCAATACTAACAGGCATCATTGGCGGAACATGGAATACATTTCCTTCACCGCAGTCTTTTTCATATAGCTTTCCGTCAGCTGTATCAATCCAACGAATACGAAATGTTCCGTTATTTACGAACAAACTTTTTTCAGTTTCTTTTTGAAATGCTAGTGGAGTTTTTACTGATGGATTTTCAAATGCTAAAATTTTAGAACAGTAGTCCTTTGTTATAGCCCAAACAATTTCATAACCATAGTTAGTCTGTTTAACGTTATCTTTTGCCATTCTTCTTCCTAATTAATTAAGTCTATCACTTGAAATACTGTTTTTAGTTTAGTAATATTACTTCGTTTGTTTAATGTGTTTTGCAAACCGCTATGTAGTGGACGAGGCCATTTTGTAAAACTACACCATGCATACCCATCATGTTCTGTATTTAATACAGGAATAAATTCTTCTGGGATAACACACAAATATGTATGAAAATGAAAGTGTTCATCGTTACTTACAAAGGTTTCTAATGGAATTGTTTTCTTTATATCAACATCGCCTATTTCTTCAGAAATCTCTCGACGAAGTCCCTCCCAAGGAGTTTCAGCACCTTCATTTGTACCTCCAACTAATCCCCAAACGTTATTACGCTTGTTGTTAGCACGGTGCAAAAATAAAAATCTTTTGGTGTTTAGTGCGTAAAATAAGGCACCACTACAAACAATCTCTTTCATACTAATATTTACATTAGTAATTGATTCTCCAGGTGCCATCTGGATACTCGCCTTCGTAGCTCATTATCCATTCAGAGCCTGTCCATTTGTATTGTGTACTTGTGTTTAAGTTAGTAGTATATGTATCTGCAGAAGCAGTAGCGGCATCAAAGACTCTAGTCCACTTTAAACCGTCCCATTCAACTATATCATTTGCACTTGCTGAAAAGTCTGTACCATCTGCATTTTTCCATGCATCAGGACCATCTACATCTAAGTATAGTTCATATTCAACTACATCACCTATTTCTAACATGCCGTTAAATTTAATAATATAAGTGTCAGTTGAGGCCATAGCTGATGCTGATACTTCTGTGCCGTTTACAAATACTTTTAATCCAGTTACATCATACGATAAATGCTTAGTGTCGTGAGTTAGAACTTTGTTAGTTGTAGTAAAGCGTCCTCTTTGAACATGTCCTATATTACCTAATAGTAATATTCTTGGATTAGTACTTAGACCGAAATCTGTTGGATTTTTCTTAGATGGATCAATAATATAGTCAATTGATGTTCTACCTTCAATATACGTATCGTCTGGAAGTGTGTCTGCATCAATGTTTACCATTAGCTCAGTTTCGTCGGTAGTGTTAATTGCTACAGTACCAATTATCTCAAAGCCGTTCGAACGTTGTAGTCTAAGCTCAGTGATACCTGATTCAAATTCAAACGGTAAAGAGTTCAAATACCCAGTCCAAGTTTCGCCTCCAACGATAGCATTCTTAGCAATTAGTTTTGCAACATTGTTCATGAACAATAAGTCATAGTTGTTATGGCTAGTAGTAACAAGTGTAGTTTCTGTTGTAAGAGCTTCTCTCTTACCAGTTAGTTTATTAGTTGTTGTTTCGTCAACAATGTGTGCTTCTTTCATTAAACTTTGTGCATATGCACTATCATCTACGTTAATTTCTAAACCATCGTCGGCAAACATTGCTGTAATGATATTTGTAATAACACCTAACTTTTTAACTTTAGCAGGTGGACTAATATAAATTGGCATCTCAAAAGTAATAGTTGCAATGTCAATTTCATTTTCAGTTCCTGTTGGAATACTTCTTGAACTAAAGTTAATATCTGTCATATTAATGACACTCAAACTAGTCCAGTCTATATAGTTGTCTGTGCTTTGTATTTCTAAGCTAGGGTTGAACAGCATTAGTATCTGTTCTAATAATTGTAACTTTTGATCAGTGTTTGTAGTCCATACATCAACATTAACTGTAAGTGTATATGGCGTAGGCATTAATCTTTCAACAGTGTAATTCTTGCCTTCTGCCTTTAAATACTCATTTCCACTGTCATCGTATGCACGTTCTCTAATATTAAGTTTGTTAATATAACTTGAGTCAGCAAGTCTAGTAGTATCCATAGCAAGCCCAGTAATATATACTGCCATCCTTGGAGCACTAGGAATTTTGTTCTCACTGTTGTCACGTATAATGCTACCAACTTGGCGTGTAAGATCGCCATACATTACTGGAACCTTTACAAGATTGTCTTTAGCATCTTTATATCCAAACTCTCCGAGTAAACGAATTACTTGTGTAATGTACCGTCTAATTTGCTTATCATAAAAATGTTGCATTAATTATCTGCCTTAGGTTTAAGGACTTCTGAAAGTCCTTGCTTCTCATTAAATGTCTCACCAGCAACTGTAGTTGTGTTACTATTATTAACAAATGAGCCTTTTTGGTTGTTAGCAGTGTCTGCTCCGTAAAGGTCTGCACGTTTAACATCTTGTACTTTATTCCATCTGTTGGCTTTGTATTTAAAAAGTCTGTTAGGCATAAAGTCAGTTCTCATAAAGTAATCACCATCTTGTGGACTTGACGGAAATGCTATGCCATGCCCAAATGGTTCACCATTAGGTGCAATATTTCCACCAATGATATAGCCTTTATATCCTGGACGGTCTGGCGGTGCCATTTCTTTTAAATTATCTGTACCTTCAGTTTCAGTAAGCTCAGTTTCACCACTGTCGTTAGTTTGCAATGTGTAAAAATGACTAGTGTCATATCCACTTTGCTGTACTTCTGCTGTAGCTTCGTCCTTTACAGCCTTTGAAATTTGCATTTCTTTTTCATATGTAGACAGCAAATCACGCAGTGTATCGTCACTACCTTCTTCTGCTGGTAAGTCAAGTATATCTTTGTATTCTTGACCATCGTAAATCTGTTTTAGTTTTAATCTATATAAGTGCGGGTACCAAGTTTGTGAAAACCCTTCTGCGGCTCTATTAATATCTTCAATAACATAAAAACGTTTAAGTGCAATACTTGCATCATTTTCAGCATATTCATCTATCAAATGCGGAAGTTCAACTACATCCCCTGGCATAAGTTTTCGTCCAATAGTTTCTACACTGCTTTTAATATGTACAGTCATAAACAGCGTGTCATTGGATAAGAATAAACCAAACTGACTTAGGTCAAAATCAATGTCTTGTACATTATATATTGCTCTAATCCTGTATATGTCTGGATCATATTTTCTATCACGGTTTTCTAAGAAAACCATATCTTGTATTTGCGTGTGATCTTTTACGGTTGTTCCGTCATCTGTACCTGTATATTTGTATACATGTAGGTCGGTTCCGCCAACAGTAAACATCTCTAGAATCTGTTTGTCTAGAAATTCAAAGTCTTTTCCGCGTTCTGGTTTATATAAGCTAAGTCTCGGCATAACTATATTTATGCTATGATAAATACTATGACGGAGAAATAATTATATGTCTAACTTAGCAACACAAAAACAAGAAATATATGACTATGTACATGCCATGCTCGGCGGAGGTATGATTGATGTTGAGCTTGATCCTGTACATTACGAAACTGCATTAACAAAAGCACTGACTAAATTTAGACAGCGTAGTGATAATGGCGTCGAAGAATCATATATGTTTTTACCTACAGTACAAGATCAAAACGAATACACATTACCAAACGAAGTAATGGAAGTACGCAAGTTATTTCGTAGATCAATTGGATCACGCACAGGTGGTGGAGATGGCGGTACATTGTTTGAACCGTTCAACATGGCATATACAAACACATACTTACTATCAAGTTCAAACATGGGCGGACTAGCAACATATGATATGTTCAGTCAGTACCAAGAACTAGTAGGTAGAATGTTTGGTTCATTTATTGAATTTAAATGGAACTCATCTAATAAGCGTTTGACCCTATTACAACGTCCAAGAGCAGAAGAAGACCTATTACTTTACTGCTATAACTATCGTCCAGATAGTGAATTGCTATCTGACTATCTTGCAATACAGTGGATTAAAGATTACACACTAGCCGCATGTAAGTATATGTTAGGTGAAGCACGTAGTAAGTTTGCTACCATAGCAGGCCCACAAGGTGGTTCAACACTAAATGGTGATTCACTCAAAGCAGAAGCCGCACAGGAAATGGAAAAACTTGAAGAAGAAGTTAAAATGCAAGTACCTGGTGGCGTAGGCTACGGATTTACAATAGGTTAAAAATACCCCGAAGTTAACGCTAACGATTTTAGTTCCTTGTAAATACAATATGTAACAAGGAGAAGTCATGTGTTCACCAGAAGTACGTAAAGAAGCTAATCGGCTAAATTGGATTATCAAAGGCAAACTTATTGATACATCCTGGAGCGACATAGAAGT
>OBMK010000202.1_pt1 | contig 58780 bp, 37 predicted proteins | sample 1539081 | NCBI WGS metagenome assembly OBMK01 (sample SAMEA3355528, study PRJEB22509) | marine metagenome | biome: marine; feature: river plume; material: water | place: USA | collected 2010-08-07 | depth 0.5 m | reverse complement strand
TCAAACGCTGCACCAACCTTTTCTAAACTGCGAATGCCTGCATCCATAGTAGTTAGGTTTAAACTGTTTCTATTATGATTCCAGTCACCACAAAAAAGCGCAGTTTCGCAACCGTGTTCTTTTGCAGTTCTGATGTACCAGTCGATAAAATCTTCACAATCTTGATTATGCATTTTACTGTTACTTTTCAAGCCGAAATGTATGTCAGTAAATACTGCTGCTTTTTTAAACAAGTTTAGACTCCGCTTTTTCTATAGTATAGCAAACATATTCAATAAAGTCAAATGATTATTTTTTAGATGTATATGCAGTAGCTCCGGCTTCTTCGTTTCTCTTAATCGAAGCCTCCCACTCTCCTTGATGCATCCTTGTATGACTTGGTTTGAGATCATTCATCTCTAGAATGTCGTCTCGAATATTTTGATTGCGCTTTTCTAAGTTAATAACACGAACAAAACTGTTTGTAACTGCTGCTGTGTAATAAGCAAACGGATTATTTGACTTTGATTCGTCAAATTGTAAACCGATCTGTGATAGTTGAAGGATTGCTTGACCTTTCATTTCGTCATTGTATGTATAACCACGAACATTTCCTCTTGTAGCATATCTATCCACAAGTTTCATCCACATCATAGCAAGATTGTTTGTTGCTTTACCATGCTCTTTGGAAAAGTTCCCATTTTCCATACCACCCTGCCAATGACTTTTACCAACACAAACAAGTTCACCGTCTTCGGTAAATTTATAATGTTGAAAAGGCGGAAAGTTTAATTTAGTTTTAGTATCAGCAATTGTTTTTGGATTTTTCTTTCGCCCAGGCTCTTCGGGTATATGATCGAATGTCATAATGCGAAAGATTAGTTCTTCTTTAGTGATTGTTCGATAATCGATTTCGCATTCTGCTTGTTTTACTTTTTGACCTGCCATTTTACGAGATTCGTAATCTTCGTTTGACAGACGTTTTGCTTTGTTTCGCTTTGCTTCAGCAATAGTTCGGATATTAACAGCATCAGTGCTTAACAAAATAATATCAAACTGATGATAATCTACGTCAACGAAGCTATTGTAAGTATTTTTTGACCTATGTATCTCTAATAATAGATCTTTATTGTTTAGGTAATTTCTTTTGCGCATGTTTTTTCCTTATATACTAATTATAATATATTCTGTTAATTTTGTCAACTAAATACGTATGTTAAGGAAAAAATATGGCAAATCAATCTTCAGACTATAAAAATTATTATTCTACACACCTAACTACAGAAGCAGCAAGACTTCGTCAAGCAGGATTAGAATTCGGTGCATCACCTAGAGTGATCACACCGACAGTTGCAGCAACTCGAGTTGAAGAAAATCAAGAATACGATTGGCGTGTAGGACTTGATATTCCTGGATTTCTTAAAAGTTCTCCTCTTATTGCACCTTTAGGTGATAGATTGGTTTTTCCTTTTACACCAACAATTATTTTAGGCCATAGTGCATCTTATGCAGCAATACAGCCTACACATACAAATTATCCATATTATGCGTATCAGAATAGTCAAGTTGATACTATTACTATTAATGGAGATTTTTTTACTGAAAACAATAGTGATGCAATACATTGGGTTGCAACAATACATTTTTTAAGAACGATGACAAAGATGTTTTATGGCGAAGGCGAAAACAGCGGAAAACCACCGCCCATGACAAGACTTAATGGATACGGAAAACATGTAATGAATAACATTCCAGTTGTAATTACAAACTTTACTACAGATTTGCCTGCAGACGTTGATTATGTTCCTTGTGAGATCGGCGGTAATGACGGAAGTATAAATTATGTTCCGACACAATCTACAATCACTGTTCAAGTAGCACCAAATTATGCTAGAAGAAATGTTGCTAAATTTGATTTAAAGAAATATGCTGATGGGGGATTTGTCGGCGGTGAAGAAGGATTTGTTTAATGAGTAACCAAAGCGCATACGGAAAAACACAAGTTACAAATCAAGGGTATCTTGATATATTAATTCCACAAACAGTTCCAGCATCGAATACTGATATTTTATGGGAAATTACAAATAATTATAGTTTACGCCCAGACTTACTTGCAAATGATTTATATGGATCAAAAGATCTTTGGTGGGTGTTTGCACAAAGAAATATGGATACTTTAAAAGACCCGGTATTTGACTTTGTTGCAGGTACAAAAATTTATATACCGCAAGGAAGTAATTTACAAGATAAGCTAGGAAGCTAAATGGCAATAAATTTAAAATCGTTAATTACATCTCAAGTTCCTGGCATACAAACTATAACTAAAGCTACGTCAGCTGCACAAGTAATTGGAAAAACAGCTACAGGACTTCCGAGAAATCCTGCATCAAATCTAAATCAAGTACTTGATTTAACAAGTGATATTGACACTGCATTTGCAGCACCAATGGTTGTAGCACTTGATCCTGGAATTAATAATATGCAAACTTTAATTAATTCTAAAGTTAGTAATATTGATCCTAGATTAGCACTTTCAGTTGCTGGATTAGCAGTAGCATCAAAAGCAAGCGCATCAGGATTAGATGGATTAAAGAATTCATTACCTTCGATGAGCAGTTTATTAGATAATAAATTTAAAAATATTCCAACAAATATAGCTGCAAGTAAGTTAGGATATGCTACTAATGTGTTGTCGCCTGGATTACCGACATCGATATCTAATATCACTAATCCTTTAAGTAATACACTTGGTGGATTAGGAGCAAGTGTTTCTGGACAAATTACTGGACAGATTAATAGTGCAATTGGTCTATCATCTGGTTCATTAGGAGCAAGCGTTGTTGGATCAGCAGTATCGTCATTGACAAATTCAAATTCTGCACTTGGAAAAATTAGTAATGTAGTTAACACTGTAAATACTGTCAAAAATATAGCACAGAATCCAGGAGCAGCACTTGGTAGTTTAGCATCTTCCGCTATACAAAATACTATTGGAAATAAACTTGGAAAATTAGGAGCACTTGCTAACTTAGGGTTAGGAGACATTTTTGATCCAATTTCTAAACTTACATCGTTAGGAAAAGGACTATCTGATTTAAATGATTTTAGTAAAATTGTAATAAAAGGAAGACAAGAGTTGTCGAGTCTTACAGGCGGCTACTTTGAACAAATAGAAAATCGAGTTGTAAATTTAGTATCATCTCTTGATGAAGCACAATCATACTTGTTAAATTCGTCAGGATACGATGATGCAGTTTTAAACATTATGCAACGTAATAACATTCCTATAAAAAAAGGAAATGATGGTTCAAATAAATTCGGAAATAAACTAAGACAGTATAGTAGTTGTAATTATGTAATTACATTAGGTGTATTATCGCCTAATGAACTAAATTTTCCTAACACATACCTAAACAACGGATTACAAGCAATTATATGTAAATCTTCAGGAGGATCTTTAGGACAAAGAATTACTACTGTTAGTGAAGGAGACGAACATGCAGAATATTATATTGAAGACTTATCAATAAATTCAGTTATTGCACCTAATCCAGACACTGGAGTATCAATGGGTACAAATGTTTCTTTTAAAATTATTGAACCGTACAGTATGGGAAAGTTCCTAGAAGCAATTAGAGAGACAGCAGCAAGTTTAAATTTTGGAAGTTTTGCAAGAGTGCCATTTTGTCTAAAAATTGAGTTTACTGGGTACGACGAAAACGGTGATGTAAAGGCTGATCATATTTCACCTAGTTATATCCCTATTATGATTAACAAAGCAGATTTTAGTGTAGACGGCCAAGGTAGTACATATGATGTTACTGGTGTAATTTATACCGAAGTAGCATATGAAGATTCTGTTGACGAAATAAAAACTAATGTTAGTGCGCAAGGTACATTTGTGCATGAAGTTCTTGAGAATGCAGATAATTCTGTAACACGTGGTATAAATGATACTTTAGAATTTTTAGAAGAAAATACGTCAATTAGCGGATATGATAGATACTTGATATTATTTCCAAAAGAGTCAGCTGATGTATCGATTGCATTAGCGGGTATTGGTATTTCTGAAAGTCAAATAATTGATTTTGATACTGCTGAATTAGCACGTAGAAAAACGCAGAAACAGCAGGATGTAAATTCAATATCAACTAATGATAATTATGCAAATGCTGCGTTTGATACACCATTGCCTACATTAACTAGATCGCAATCTGCTAAACTATACAAATATTTAAAAATATGGGGTAGTGACGAAAGTAATATTAACCAAATAGGCCTAAGTCCGGTTATTGAAGATACAAATCAGTATAAACAAACAATGTATACAACTGCTAATTATGAAAAAGAAGCATTTGGTATCGAACCTGCAGAAGAGATACCAGACCCGTTAGACAAGACTCTTAAATTTCAGTATCCGCAGAAAGAAAAAATATCGAACATAATTCAAGATGTTGTACTTAATAGCAAATACATACAGGATTCATTAGACCAAGATAGGGACGACGGAAATAAAGCGTTTTTTAAAATAGAACAAATGGTATTCATTGAAGACGAGTCACCGATAAATTCTGATATAGGTCGTCCTAGAATGACGTATGTATATAATGTTGTTCCGTACTTTGTAGATGAATCAAAAGTAGCAGCACCAAACGAAGTTGGAAAAAACACCTCAGGTAAGAAAGCAGTTGCACCAAAAGAGTATAGTTATATGTATACTGGAAAAAATGAAGATGTTTTAGATTTTAATATCAACTTTAATGCTTCGTTTTATGAACTAGTATTAGCTGATCTAAATACAGGAACACCATTGGCTGGAAATAGCACAGTGTCAGTACCAAGTAACACTCCAAACGTAAGTAAAGTTAAATCAACATCTAACAATGAAGTAACATCATCTGTTGCATTAGCATCAGACTATCAAAGCAAGTTACCGAACGGCGCACAACTTACACCTGAACAGCAACAAAAAAGATTAAGAGCCGAATATTTTCACGATAGGGTAATTAATTCACCAATAAATATGGTAAGTGCTGAACTTGTAATTTGGGGCGATCCGTTCTACATACCATCAGATCTAGGCAATAATAGAGCTAGAACAATAAGTATGAATATAGACGAAAATGCCAAAGCAGCTACCGGAACAAACGAATTATTATTAGTTGTAAACTTTAGAACACCACTAGATTACCCGCAATTAAATGGACAATTTATAATGGATATGCCAGAGCTTGTAAAACCGTTTAGTGGATTATTCCAAGTTGTATCAGTTAATCATACATTTGATTCGGGACAATTTAGACAAAGTCTACAACTTATTAGACGGCCGCGACAGACTGATAAACCAACCGGAACAACTGGTGTATCTAAATCGTCTGAAAACATTAATCGTGGAGGAGCAAGGTAATGAGTAAAACGGTTATTTTTGCAGCAGGGTATTTTGATGGAGATACGAGCAATCCTACATATAACAATGTTCGTCAAATAATTAAAAATCTTCGACTTAAAGGTTATACTAATATTATAGTTGTGCCATGTGATTATGGAAGTGAGTTTGGATTTTATGATGTACATTTGCAAACAAACTATGCTGTCAACGACGAAAATCAAGGAGATATAACAATATACGATACTTCTATGAAATATTGTTATGAAGAAGGCCCAGGACTATTAACTCTAGATGCATGTATACAAATAAAAAATAAGTATCCTGATGCAGTTGTATTTGGTGATATAAATGCAATACGTATAAATGCAAATAATACAATGGCTGGATGTAAGAAAGACGCAGATACAACATATCTAGTTGAAACGTCAACTACAAAGGTACCCGATGCTCCTAAAGAAGAAGCTGCTCCACCGGAACCTGATCCTGAAACTCCGCCGAGTAAGAAATTACAAGGAGTTAGTGTACCGGCTGATCTGCCTATATCAGATAGTGATATAAATGATGGAGACAGGTTTTTATCGTATAGCACAAATCCGAGTACCGGAGATTATGAATCATATCAAGTTGAAACTTCCGGTGTTGATGCAGATGGATTTTCATTTACTGAAATTAAAACAGTTCCTATAGATCCTTCTGCTACGCCAACTCCTACACCAGAACCAACCCCTACACCAGAACCTACGCCGACACCAGAACCTACGCCGACACCGGAACCTACGCCGACACCAGAACCTACGCCGACACCGGAACCTACGCCGACACCGGAACCTACATCAGAACCTGTAACGACTGCGGTTGACACTACAGTTCAAAAAAAGTTTAGAATTACACAACAAGAAATGCATTTATTAGACTTAATTGCAAAAGCTGAATCCGGAACTGATCAGTCTGCATACACTGCATATTTTAGTAATTCAAAAGATCCGACATTAACTGATAAAACATTAAGACAAGTTCAGATGTTTCAGGCTAAGTTATTAAAGCGCGAAGGCATATTAGGTAAATCGAGTGCAGTTGGTAGATATCAATTTATAACAGCTCCGTTAAAAGAAACAATTAATTCAATGGGATTAGATTTAGATTTTACTAAATTTACGCCAGAAGTACAAGATGCATTGATTATCACAAGACTAAAAAATCTTCGTAAGTTAGAAAAGTGGAAAACTAATAAAGTATCTGATCGTGATTTTATGATTAATCTTGCAATGGAATTTGCTAGTATACCAGTGCCAACAGATGTACCAGCTCGCTCAATAACTTCAACTTTGCCTGTAAGAGACCTTGTTCCGGGCGAGAGTTTTTGGTCCGGAGTAGCTGGAAATAAATCCGGTCATAGTCCGTTACAATTTCTACAAGCTATAAAGGATATTCGATTAGGTGGTCCAGGTAATGTTAAAAATGTAGATATATCGTCAGCAGGCGAAAGTGCACCGCATCCGTTTAGCGGAAATACTATGAAAAGAACAGTGGAATCAGCAACAACTGAAAACCCTACTTCCGGCGGCAAAAGAACAGCAACAAATCCAGGCATTCCATGCGAGCTTCCAGATGTTGCAGATCCCTACGAATATGAATTAATAGATTCAGCAGATAATAGATATGATTTTCGTTTAGGTAAAAAAATTAAAGATTTAAAAACCTGCGGATCAACACCGTTAATTAACTATCCTAATTATGCAGCACCTGGTTCGGACGCATTATTTCAACCCGGAGTTTCACCTAATGAAATTATTCCAGACGTACTATCATCAGTTGATCCTACTATAATTGATACTATTACACAACAGCCAAAAATTATATCGCAACTTGCAAAACAAACAAATGCTGGACTAATACAAGAACAGTTAAAAAAGACAGGCATCGGGTCATACGATGAAATTGCAAATGTACTCGGAGTATGCGATAACATTTCTGGAATGTCAACTAACTATTTAAAATCATTTGCATCTGTAAATAATAATTCTATCAGAAATATATTTGGTTCAAAGGTAATCGACTTATCCGACATACAATTAAATGATATAAAAGGTAGTACTACATCATTTTACGACCATGTGTTAAAAGATCAAGGTGGTAGCTTATTTCAACCTAGAGGATTTATCGGGTTAGCAGGAAAAGCTAATTACGAAAGAATGTCAGATAAATTGGGTATTGATCTAATTTCAAATCCACTATTAGCATCAGTTCCTCAAAATGCAGCAGAAATTGTTGGAAATCTTTATGGCGGATTAAAGCGAGATGTGTCAAGTTTGAGAAACGTATTTTCAGTAGCAACTGGTGTTGATCCATTTGTTTTAACCAATAAACGTGTAAGAGGCGAATTTTTAGGACAGTTTAACAAGACTAAACTAGCAGCAGCACAGTGGGCAGATATTATTACAGCAGAAGAGAAATCAACTGTAATTGGTGATGTTATTCCTTGGAATAATCCTGATAGTTTAAAAGGAATCTCAGATAAACCTTTACCTTTAGGAAGAACAGTAGCTAGTAAACAAAAAAATACAGATTTTTCAAAGTCTGATTTAAAATTTATCGAAACAGCGCAGGATGATCCTGAACTTGTAAATATAACAAAGTCGCATTGGAGCGAATCAGCTGGAAAAATATACGAAACTGAGTCTGGTAACTTAGTAGGTGACGTTCCTAAAGATTATGAGATATCAACTACTACTGGCGGCGATGTAACAGTTATTAAGCCAAACTATGATTTTGTAAATAACGGCAGTGGCGCAATAGCAGACCATGCAACGTTACTAACACAGCCGACGAGATTCTTTAGAAATAGAGGATCAGCACAACGACAAATAGCAAGATATAATTTAAATGAAAGTGATTTTGTATTCACAACAACGCCCGGCGGCAGAGTACAATTAAGAAAAAAATAGGTTAAGAAATGGATTATACAAGAACAACGGCTACCGAAGGCCCGATTAGAAATACAGGACCGTACGAAGCAATAATAGTTAACCATCTAGATCCGGCAATGCAAGGAACACTAGAAGTTGAACTTTTACGATATGGTAGTTCGAGTAGTATACCAGAAAGAAGTGGACAATTAGTAGTTGTAAAGTATTTGTCACCATTTTACGGTGTAACACCTTCAAAAGGTGTTAATGAAAATGACGGATTTGAGAATACGCAGAAAAGCTACGGCTTTTGGGCAGTACCACCGGATGTTGGAACACGAGTATTAGTTATTTTTGCAGAAGGAGTAACATCATACGGTTACTGGATAGGGTGCGTACAAGATAACAATATGAATATGATGGTACCGGGCAGCACACCGTCGACAACTTTGACAACTGAAGACACCCCTGCTGATTTAAAGGATAAGAAATTACCAGTTGGTGAATATAATAAAAAACTAGAAACAGGCGGAGCAGTAGATCCAAACTTTTTTAAAAAACCCTATAACAAGGATTTTGCCGAAGTGCTACAAGTACAAGGGTTGTTAGACGACGAAACCCGCGGAACAACTACATCAAGTGCAAGACGAGAAACACCGTCAATGGTATTTGGAATGAATACACCAGGACCGCTTGACAGACGTAAAAATCATCCAAAGTCAAAATACGGTTATGATGTAGGCGGTATAGATATTCCTTTTAATCGATTAGGCGGATCAAGTTTTGTAATGGATGACGGAGATCAGCGTTATTTACGGGTTACACACGCCGAAGATGGACCTCCGATTTATGTTAATAAAGTACGCAAAGAAGAAGGCGGTGACGAAACTATACCTCAAAATGAAGCCGTGCGATTAAGGACTAGAACAGGACATCAAATTGTATTACATAATTCTGAAGACTTAATTTATATTGGAAACTCACGAGGTACAGCGTGGATTGAATTAACGTCTGATGGTAAAATTGATATTCACGCTCAAGATAGTATAAGTGTTATGAGCGATACTGATATCAATTTTACTGCTGAAAGAGATTTAAATTTAGAAGCTGGACGAAACGTTAATATAAAGGCTTCTGCTAGATGGAGCGACGGCAAAGCATCTGAGCAAGGAATTGAAAGCGGCAGGGTTCAAGTTGAAAGTGCATTTAACACAAATACATTAGTTGGCGGCGAACAAAAAACTACAGTTGCACAATCAATACATCTAAAGTCAGGTGCTGACATAGTATCACATGCTGATCAGACTATAAATCAAACAAGTGGATCTCACTTTTATAGTAAAGCAGGAGGCTCTTATCATGTAAATGCTGAACAATCGATTTATAATACAGCAGGTAGCAATATGTATAATAGTATTGCTGGTAGCTATCTATTAACTGCTGGAGGTTCGATTAATCTAAGAGCAGGAATAGACATATTAGCAAATGCAGTTAGAAATATAAATTGGACAGCTGGCACTAGTATTTTTAGTAGAACTATTATCGGTGATATACATAATACAGCAAAGGCTAACATTTATAATAAAACACAAGATGGAGCAATACATAGTATTGCAGAAACTGATATTTTTAATCATAGTAAGACTGCAAATATTAATAATATTGCCGAAGTATCTATGTTTAATCAAGCAAAAACAGCTGATATAAATTCTAAAGCAGAAGGAAGTATTTTTTCTGAAAGTACTCGAAACATAGAAATAAAATCAGGACTTGGAACACATATTACAAGTGGTGCAGAAACACACATTCAAGCAGGCGCTAATTTTGTGTCTACTGGCGCTGAAATACATTTTAATGGCCCAGCTGCAACATCTGCATCTGCTGCAACAGGTGCATCTGAAGGTGTTGATGCAAAATTACCAAGTAATGCTGCGGTAGCATTAGATGCTAATGAAGCAGCAGAACCGAAGTTAGTAAAACCGTTACCTTTGATTACGCTTCCGTATGTATTTCCAGGAGTAAAACAGCCTGTACCTTATCAATCGATTGTACCGAGAGCGCCACAACACGAACCTTGGTCACATCATGAAAATATGAATCCTTTAGGATTTAAAAGAGATCAAACAGATAGAGAAAATCCAGGTGCATTACAGAGTGCTGATAGATTTATATCACCGGATGCATTCTTAAAAGGCAAAGTTGCCGCAGAGTCGTCAGTACGTGTCGTAGGATCAGGCGGTGACATTACAAGTGACACATTATATGATGATGATACTTCGGGTACTGATTATATTAATGCAGACGGAGATAGACTTGTAGTAGGCTATGAAGATTCACAGGTCGATCCGGCGTTAGCAGCAGCAGCCGGATATAAGGAATATAAGTACGGAGATGATCCTAAAGACGGAACTAGGGTAAAATATGTACCAGGAATAGAAAATAAAAAACGTCCAAAAGCATTAGAACCAAGGATGCTAGATTTATTAGAAAAAACTGCTTCTGAATGCGAAGTTGAAGTTTATATTACAAGTGCAGGGCATATGCCTTATAGTGATTGGCAAAAAAGTGCAGGTAAATCAAAATCTGGAAAGAACTATTTTGTGAATGGACATTGTGTACGAACAGGATCAAAAAGACACGATTACGGAAGTGCCGCAGATTTATATATTCAAAAAGACGGAGCTACTATACAACTTGATACTGCGTTATATAATAAGTTTGTATATACCTTTGGAAAATTAGGCGGAAAAGGCGGCGGTGCAAGCCGCGGATATATGGGCAGTGAAGTTATGCATCTTGATATAGTTGGTACAGATAGAGGCGGCGGTGTATGTTGGTTGTCGTCGGCACAGTTTAAAGCAGCATTATTAAAAGGTATTGCTGATCAAGCTGCTCCGATTGATAGTGCATTTAAGGACAAATTTTAAAGAATAAATAGTATTATGAGTACATTAGAAAAAAATTTATACAAACGAATAACAATTGCAGCAAAACCTCAAAAAGAATCGGTTGGAAGTGCATACAGGGGGTTCTCAACAGTAAACAATAATGTTGAAGGATTTGCATTATATGACTTTGAACTTATTAAGCAAGATATTGTTAATCATTTTCACATTAGACAAGGTGAAAAATTAAGTGATCCAAAGTTTGGAACTATCATATGGGATATGTTGTTTGAGCCGTTTACAGATGATAATAAGGATGCAATAATACAAAATGTAACTGACATTGTAAACTTCGACCCAAGGGTTACTGTGCAGGAAGTTTTTGTTGATACTTACGACAGCGGTATTGAAGTTAGTTGTTTATTAAGCTATCTTCCTTATAATATATCTGAACAATTATTATTTAAGTTTGATCAAGAAAGTGTCAAAATTGATTAAACGCTAGTATAATATATCCTGATAAATATCAATAGTACATAAGGAATAATCAATGTCATCAACCGATAGGCAATCACGAGTTATAGCAACTGAAGACTGGAAGAAAATTTATCAGTCGTATAGAAATGCAGACTTTCAAAGTTACGACTTTGATAATTTGCGTAGGACAATGATTAATTATCTGCGTCAAAATTATCCTGAAGATTTTAATGATTATATTGAAAGTTCTGAATATCTTGCACTTATTGACTTAATTGCATTTTTAGGACAAAATTTATCATTCAGAGTTGATTTAAATGCTAGAGAAAACTTTTTAGAAACAGCAGAGCGCAGAGAAAGCGTACTACGTCTTGCAAAATTAATTTCTTATAATCCAAGTAGAAACAAAGCAGCTAATGGCTTGCTAAAGTTTGAAACTGTTTCAACAACAGAATCTATTACTGATAGTACAGGTAAAGATCTTAAAAACTTTACAGTTTTGTGGAATGACAGAGCAAACAGCAATTATTTTGAACAATTTATAAAAATTATTAATTCTGCATTGCCAACTGGATCAGGAGTAGGAACACCTAGCACATTTGCAAATATTGCAGGTGTAAACACAGAACAATATCGCTTTAATGCACTAAACACTGATATTCCTGTTTACGGCTTTAATAAGTCTGTTGAAGGTGTTACAACACGATTTGAAATAGTAAGTACAGCAATTGTTAATGATGCAATACAAGAAGAAGCACCATTACCTGGCAATAGTCCGGCATTTATATATAGAGATGATGGACAAGGAGCTGGAAGTAATAATACTGGCTTTTTTATGCACATTAGACAGGGTATATTAGAGAGCGCAAACTTTACTATTGACAATCCAATACCTAATCAAATTATTGCTATTGACGATACTAATATTAATAATTCGGATATATGGCTATTTTCAGTTGACTCTAATGGATTTGAATCAAATGCTTGGACAAAAATAGATGCAGTCGAAGGCAACAATATCATATATAATAGTATATTCCAAAATACTAAAGATGTATTTGCAGTAACTACCCGAGCTGATGATAGAATTAATCTTGTTTTTAGTGATGGTGTATTTGGAAACTTACCAGCAGGTAATTTTAGACTTTATTATCGAGTAAGCGATAATAGAAATATGATTGTAAACCCTAGTAGTTTACAATCAATATCATTTAAAATTCCATACCTTAGTAAAAATAACACACAAGAAGAATTAACAGTTGGATTTAGTTTAAAGTCAACAATATCAAATTCAAGACCTGCAGAAACAAATGCAGACATTAAACAAAATGCACCAGCAACATATTATACACAAAATAGATTAATTACAGCAGAAGATTATAATGTTGGACCGTTAGGTATTGATCAAGATATTATTAAAACAAAAACAGTAAATCGTGTATCGAGTGGAATAAGTAGATATTTTGATTTATCCGATGCAACTGGAAAGTATTCATCAACAAGTCTATTTGCTAATGACGGTATTATATATAAACAAGAGTACTTAGAAAAGTTTAAATTTTCATTTACTACCCAATCAGATATTGAAGGTATTATCTATAGTAAAGTTGAACCGAAAATTGCTAGTAATTCTGTTAGAAATTTTTATAACGGAAACTTTAACAAACAAAATACAGTTGACTTAAACGCTGTATGGAGACAAGTAACTAAAAAAACTAATCGTTCTACAGGGTATTTTGACCAAGTAATTGATCTAACAAGTATTTTAGCTGCAAATGGTGATACTACAACTACAAATGTTTATAGTGTAGGCACATTTAGTACAAATGCATTGCAATATATTAAAGTTGGAGCAATGTGTAAATTCGAAGCACCTGTAGGATATCATTTTATGGATAACGGAACATTAATGACAGGCGATTCTGGTCATAGTGGATCTAGTTCGTATAAATGGTCTACAGTACAAAGTGTCGAATCCGACGGTACAATAATTAATGATGACGGTATTGGTCCAATAGTGTTTAATGACGTTATACCAGATGGGGCTATATTAACACAAGTTTTACCAAAGTATGCACGAGCACTTGAATCAGATATTAAAAAACAAGTTATTGATAGAGTGTTTGCATTTAAAGACTTTGGATTAAGATATGATCAAACTCTAAGTCAGTGGAAAGTTATTACTGCTGAAAATTTAAATACATATTCACCATTTAGCTTGCAGAGTCAAAACAGTAGTTTAAGACAAAATCAAGATAGTAGTTGGATTTTCTATTTTCAAACTGATGGAAAAGACTACAATGTGTCATATCGAAATTTAAGATATGTATTTGAAAGCCAAGATGAATTAAGATTCTTTTATGATAGTTCTGACAAAATATATGATTCTAAAACAGGCAAAGTGTTAACAGATAAAATAACAATTTTAAACATTAATACTCAACCTAATAGTCAGCTTCCTTTTAATAAAGATTTTGACTGGAGTATTGCTGATGCATATAGAGATTCTGAAGGGTATAATGATACTCGAAAAGTACAGTTAGCATTGTATGATCGCGACGATGACGGCACTGCTGATAACCCGGAAATTTTTACTGAAATTGTAGATGAAGAAAATACAAGTATTAATAATAGATTTATATTCCAAAAGAAATATAGTTCAGTAGACGGCGTTCAAGATTACAAATATTTTGATAATTCTACAAACATTATTAAAATTAAACAAAACGAGTCTGTTGATTTAGGAAATGTAATAACACCGAGTACTGAAGTAGACGGACAAGTATTTTATTTTGTAGATTTTGATTTATTTAAAGTTCTTAATAAATCTGAAAATAACATGACAGTTACAGACGAGTACAGAGCATACGTTGGTAGATCTGGACTTAAATTCCATTATCTACATGTAGCAGATTCTGAATATAGAATTGATCCGTCAAGTAGTAATATTTTAGATACATATATTTTAACAAGAGATTATGATTCCGAAGTAAGAAAATATATTAACGGAGCAGTGACTAATTTTCCATTACCGCCAAGTTCAGATGAATTGTATAGATCTTATGGTAATGAAATTTCTAAAATAAAAAGCATTAGTGACGAAGTAGTTTTTCATCCTGTAACTTATAAATTACTATTTGGAGAAAAGGCAGATCCGAGACTACAAGTAAATTTCAAGATTGTTAAAAACAAAGACATTGCAATCAATAATAATGAAATAAAAGAAAATATTATTAACTTAATTAATCAATTTTTTACTATTGAAAATTGGAATTTTGGTGATACTTTTTACTTCCAAGAACTTAGTGCGTATATTATAAATTCATTAACACCTGCACTGTCAAGTATTGTAATCGTGCCTAAACAAGCAGATCAAACATTTGGTAGTTTATTTGAAATAAAGTCTGAGGCGAACGAAATATTTTTAAATGCAGCAACCGTACAAGACATAGAAATAATTGACGAGCATACAGCTACTAATTTACAAACTTTAGGAAATGTTATTACTAGTATCTCTACTAAATTAAGCGGAGTGCAAACTAGAACAGTAAACAATCCAACGACTCTTCCGAGTAGTAGTGCAGTAACATCGATAGTACAAGATAGCGGCGCTACAATAATTAGAACAAACAGCAATAATAGCAGCGGAGATAATAATTACTAATGGCAACAGAGCAAAGTGAATTTGGTTTACCGACTCCAGATGATGATAGTAGAAAAAGTGCAAGATTTCTTCCTAGATTTTTTAGATCCGAAGCAAACCTAAAGTTTTTACAAGCAACTATAGACCAGCTTATACAGCCCGGTGTTGCTGAAAAACTAAGTGGCTATTATGGCAGAAAAACAGCAAAAGGCTTTAAAGCAACAGATACTTATATACCGGAGTATTCAGCAAATAGACAAAATTATCAATTAGAACCTACTGTTCTTATAAAAGATTCAATGTCTAATACTACCTTTTATAAAGACTATAACGATTATATTAATCAGCTAAACTTTTTTAATGTTAATACATCAAATCATAGTGACATTAATTCACAAAGATCCTACTCTTGGAACCCTAATATTGACTGGGACAAGTTTGTAAATTTTAGAGAATATTATTGGTTACCTGATGGCCCTACAAGTGTTTTTGTACAAGGACAAGATGAAGTTGTACAGAGTACATATACAATTACAACCGAAGACCAGGGTGACAATGTTGCATATGTGTTTAATAATAAGTTTGAAAGAAATCCTAATTTAAGACTGTTTAGAGGTCAACGTTATAGATTTGAAATTAATACTCCGGGATTTCCGTTAGCAATAGCAATTACAAAATCTTATACTCCGGGTAACTCTGTAATTATAGCAACATCAGAAGGACTAAGATCAGATGGTCAATTTGATGCCGAAGTGTTTGGCGAAGTTTACGACGCGGGTGACTATATTATACTTCCTGAAGAAGGAGGTGTTACAATTGATGATCCACAAAACAGTAGTACACTATATCCTAACGGTATTAAAAAAATAGGTAAGGCAGGCGACGAAGTTGCAAATGCTTATATTGAAAAGGGTGTTATAGAATTCACAATTCCGTATAATGCACCAGATAGACTGTTTTATGTTAGTCAAAATAATATAGACACAAGTGGTGAATTTAGAATATACGATATTGAAGAAAATACGTTTTTAGATGTTGAGCAAGATATTATAGGTGCAAAGTATTATAAAAGTGCAAACGGAGTAGAATTCACAAACGGACTAAAAGTTAGTTTTAGAGGAAATACTAGTCCTAAAAAATATGCAGATTCGTCATATTATGTCGAAGGAGTTGGTACTGCTATTGAGTTAATACCGATTGACGATTTGCTATTACCATTAAGTTACAGTAATAACGAGGTTGTAGAATTTGACACAGAACAATTTGATAAAAAACCGTTCGCAACTTCTACCGGGTTCCCTCAAAATTCAGACTACATAACAATTAATCGTTCAAGTAATGACAGGAATAGTTGGACTAGATCAAATAGATGGTTTCATAAGTCTGTATTAGAAGCAACAAACACATATAACAGCGTACAAGATTCAATAGACGAAACTCAAAAAGCATCAAGACCAATAATTGAGTTCGAATCAAATCTTAAATTACATAATTACGGAACAGAGTTTAAACAAAATGTTGACTTAATTGACACATTTACTACTGATATATTTTCAGTAATCGAAGGGTCGTTGGGGTATAATGTTGACGGTGTTGAATTAGTACAAGGTATGCGTGTTCTATTTACTGCTGATACTGATATAAGAGTTAAAGGCAAAATATACGAAGTAAACTTTGTTCGCATTGTTAATGATAACATAATCAGTTTAATCGAACCTAGTGACACGTTACCGCTAGAGAATGAAAACGTGCTTGTAAAAGATGGTACAAAAAACAAAGGACGTTTTTACTACTTTACCGGCGCTGAGTGGAAACAAAGCCAAGAAAAAACAAAAATAAATCAACCACCATTATTTGATATATGTGGGAATGATGGATTACAGTATTCTGATTTAACAGTATACGATAGTACAACTTTTAAGGGAACAAAGTTATTTTCTTATAAGCAAGGATCTGGTGTTTCTGATACAGTTTTAGGATTTCCATTAAGTTATAGAAACATTAATAATTCAGGTGATATTGTTTTTGATTTTAATTTAGAAAATGATACATTTACATACGAAGATGGAGATGTAGTAAAAACTAAATCGATTAATACAGGATTCTTAAAAAAGTATACAACACGTACTGATTATCGATATGTTAACGGTTGGAGCAGTATTCCGACTATAACAAAACAAAAAGTTATTCGAGAATATACAAGTAATATATCTCAACAAAACGATTTTCAAATTGATGTATATAATAATGCCAGTAGTTTAAACGATGTCGAAGTTTCAGTTTTTGTTAATACTAATTTACGAACCGATTATCAATTAAATAGAATTAATTCTAAATTAATTGTTAGATTTGACAACGATTTAGCTATAGATGATTTTTTAGTAATTAAGACACACAGCCAGTCATCTAAAAATAATAATGGATATTACGAATTTCCAATTAATCTTGAGAGAAATCCAAGTAATTTGGATATTTCTAGTTTCACACTCGGAGAAGTATCAGATCATTTAAATTCTATGATAGAAGATATTCCAAATTATGCTGGAGAATTTCCAGGAAATAGTAATTTAAGAGATCTAGGAGATATTGATCAGTTTGGCAAGCGTTTTATTAAACATACTGGCCCGCTTAATTTACCTATATATTCTATTACTAATAAAGATTATAATATTGTAAGAGCAATAGAGCATGCAAATGCTGAATACAATAAATTTAAAAGAAACTTTTTTAACATTAGTTCGACACTAGGATTTGATGGAGAAATAAAACCGCATGTTGATGCAGTTTTAGATAATCTTAATAAAGATAAACTTAATACACAGTCTTTTTACTTCTCAGATATGTTAGGTTATAAAGGATCTAAAAAAATAGATTATACTGTTTTTGATACAAGTAATCCTTATTACTCGTTAACTGAAGTATTTTCAATGGATACTCTAAGTTCAAAAGCAGTTAATGTTTATCATAATGGTAGACAGTTAATTCATAATAAAGATTATATTTTTGTTGAAGAAAATTTCGTAAAAATTGAATTAAAATTAGATGTTGACGATAAATTAGAAATTTATGAATATAATCAAACTGATGGATCTTTTATTCCTCCTACTCCGAGTAAATTAGGATTATATCCAGCTTATCATCCTGAATTAGTTATAGATGAGGAGTGGTTATCGTCACAAGGAACAGCGCCTAAAACGTTTTCGGCTTATAAGGTTTACGGTGAAAGTGAAGACTCGCTTCATAGAGGATGGTTTGCACCGCTTTACGTAGATAGAGGATATGCTAAAGCAGCAGATCCCGATGGAGCAGTAAAAACAGTTAAAATTAAAGGTTCAAGTACAATTTTTTACGCTCCGGCAAGTTTACTACAGTCCGGTGTTATGGTAGATATTGAAATTGACGAATATCCGCTCGGTAAAGCTATGATTGTAGGACATGACGGTAGCAGAATACAGGCATTTAAAGACTATCGCGACTCGCTGTTTTTAGATTTAGAAGCTAGAATATTTAATAATATTAAAATTGATTATAATACTACATTAATTAATATTGACGAATATTTGTCAGGTAAATTTAGAACTTCTGGTATTGATTCTGAAACTATTAATAGAGTACTGTTAAAGGATTTTATTGTATGGAATAAAGTAAATGGTATTGATTACTCAGCTAATCCGTTTTATAATGAGAATAATCAGTTTACTTTTAACTATAGTCAAAGTACAAGTAGAGTCGATGGCAGATTACTTCCGGGGTTCTGGCGCGGCGCATATATTGAAGTATTTGATACTGATCGTCCCCATACACATCCTTGGGAGATGATTGGATTCACAGTTAAGCCTAAGTGGTGGGATGAGCAGTACGGTGCTTCGCCATATACTAGTAACAATAGTATTTTATGGACTGACATTGAACAGGGTGTAGTAAGAGAACCAGGCAAGCAAATTAAAATACTAGACAGATATGCTAGACCGGGATTAAAAGATTTCCTCCCAGTAGACAGCCAAGGTAAATTAAAGTCTCCAGTTGATGCTAACTATGCTAAAAATATACAACTGTCTACAACTAGTGAAGAGTTTAAATTTGGCGATCATGCTCCTGTAGAAAATGCATGGAGAAAAAGTAGTGAATATCCGTTTAGTATTATAAAAGCAGTGTTATTAAATAGACCTGCAGAATTTATAGGTAATGGATATGATACTAGTCGAATTAAGAAAAACTTAGCAAATCAGTACGTATATGATGCAACTGATAAACCGATTACATTGCCCGATCTACAATTTCCGAGCACACAAAATGACACTACTACTATATTAACTAGTGGACTAGTTAACTTTATTCATAATCTAATTGGAAGTAACGTATTAAAAGTTTACACTGATTACAAATATAATGTCGTTAATTTACAAAATAAATTAGGATTTAAACTTGCAGGATATACAGATAAATCTAAAATTAAAATTATTCTCGATAGCAAAAGTCCATCACAAAAAGAAAATTCAAACATTTTTGTTCCTGAAGAAAATGTCGAAGTTTTACTTAACACAAGCTCTCCAGTTGACAGTGTAGTTTATACTGGTCTTATAATAGAAAAAGTAAAAAACGGTTTTACAATTAAAGGCTACGATGACGAAACTACATATTTCTCGGTATATAACCCAGTTTCTACAAATTCTGATGTAGTAATAAGCGAAGCTGGTGTTAGCGGATCTTTAAAGAAGCAATTTAGCCAACAGGTTAGTGAAATACCATATGGTACATTATTTAAAAATGTACAAGGTGTCCTTGATCATATTATAGGATATGGAAAATATTTAGAAACAAAAGGGTTTACGTTTGATTATTTTGACACCGATACTAATGAAGTAATTAATTGGACTAATTCGGCTAAACAATTTTTATATTGGGTAGCGCAAGGATGGTCAGACGGTACAACTCTTAGATTAAGCCCAGCAGCGTATGAGTTAAACTTTAAGCAAGATTATGCAATTGTTGATGACATTTACGATAATTTTTACAAATATAGTTTACAAAATGAAAACGCTCAGCCATTGCAAAGAAATTTTAGTAGTATTCTAAGAGATAAAAACAGTTTTAGTCTTAAAATAAAGAATTCTACTAACGGTATATATAATTTAAAGTTACCTCTTGTACAAAAAGAGCATGTTATATTAATTGACAACGAAACAATCTTTAATGACATTATCTATCAACCAAGCACCGGGTATAGACAAGAACGTCTGAAAGTAATAGGCTACAGAAGTGATAACTGGGACGGTAGTCTTAATATTCCAGGATTTATATACGACGATGCAAAGGTAACAGAATGGGAACCTTGGCAAGATTATGAAATTGGCAATCTTGTAAAGCATAAAGAATTCTACTATGTTGCTTTATACCAGGTATCTGGTGCAGTAGATTTTAATTATAACTATTGGCTTAGATTAAACGATAAACCAGAATCTCAAATGATGACTAACTTTGATTATAGAATTAATCAATTTACAGATTTCTATGATACCGAAAGCGATAGTTTTGATTCATCTCAACAACGACTAGCACAACATATTACTGGCTATCAAAAACGTGATTACCTTGCTAACATTATTAACGATGATATATCTCAATATAAATTTTATCAAGGAATGATACAGGATAAAGGCACAAGAAACTCAATTGATAATTTATTCAATTCGTTAAAAGGAAATGATGAAACAATACAGTTTTATGAAGAATGGGCAGTACAAAACGGTCGTTATGGTTCAGACACATCATCACAGATTGAAATTGTTTTAAAACAAGACGAAATGAGAGAATCGCCACAATCGATTGAAATTTTAGATTACATTCCAAATGACTTATTTGATACAGTATATCGAGTGCGAACACATGAACTTTTAGATCGTCCTATTGATAAAACATTTAATGTATTCCCTACAAAAATCTTAGAAGAATTCTCAGAGAGCCGAGGGTACGTTCATGAAGATGACGTTGAATATAAAACTGAATCAATTAACGATCTAAAAACAGTTGATAATAATTTATTATTACCAGGGCAGTATATTTGGATAACAAATCAAGTACCGAACGATTGGAATGTTTATCAGATTATCGATAGTCAATTTGTAGTAAGAGAGTTACTACAAGATTCTGAAAAAGACGACTTTGATCAAACTACTGCTGTGCTAACTGTTAGACAAAATAGCTTGTATAGCATTGTGCAAGGTGATTATGTTGCTATTACAGATGCACAGCTCTATAATATATTTGGTTATTTTGAAGTTAAAGAAATTGATTATGAAAAGATAACAATTATTATACCTGACTCAAATGATTTTATTGATTTTCTTGACGAAGAGTTTTCGTTATCGGTGCTTAGATCTGTTAGAGTACAAGACTTTAATGCATTTAATGACATTGCACAAAATTCGATATTTGATAATCAAAAAGCATGGATTGATGATTATGGAAATAACACTTGGGCAGTTTTAGACAATCAAGCAGTATACAAATCAGTAACGTCTTCAATTAATCCACAAGATCCGGCACTTGCATCAGATTTATCTGCAATTGATCAAAACTTTGCAAAAGAAATAACAGTTAGTAAAGACAATAAAGAATTATTTATAGCGTCACCGGAAGCAGATAATGGCAAGGTGTTCTACTATAGACGTAACCAAGATAATGAAGATTTGGGGTTAGCACAAACATTAACTAATTCGTATGATTTCTATGAAGGCGATAGTACACAGTATGGAGAAAGTATTTCAATATCTGATGACGGACTATATCTAGCAGTAGGTGTACCGTATGCAAGTAATGTAAAAACATTCTTTAAAGGACTCTATGCTGAAGATCGAGATTATCAAAAATGGGATATTGTAAAATATAAAGAAAGTCTATGGAGAGCAAACGCAAACATTTATGCAAAGCGTGGACAAGTAACGTACAGTACATTTGATAGTTATTTACAAATATTAAATAGAACCGATGATGATAGTACAATAATTAACTTATTAAGTACTGGTAATCCTACATTGTCAAATGTAACTACTGATCACATTATTGTTAGGGCACCGACTGACCAATATCTGGGAAGTAAGCCGGGTGATAAATTAAAATTACAATGGAATAGTAATAGTGATATTTACGAAAATACATACTTACCGTGGAATGGCGAAATTGCTGAATTAGATAAGGCGTTTATTGAAAGTTTACACACAATATCTGCCAAAATTGACAATATAATTAAAGTTGATAATTATTTCAAAACACCACAAATTGGTGATAGAGTTAGAATGTTTACAACTAATTTAGGATCGTCAACTGGTGAAATAACGTATATAGGATCTAATGATGGTAATCTAAACTTGTATCTTACTAATGTAAAAGGTACAGTTAATCCAACAGGCGAAATATATGTTGAATCAACTAGTACTGGGGTATTAGATCAAATTGGTAATTTTAATGAAGTTAATTACGGCTTTGACGAGTCGTTTAATGGTTATTGGAAAATAGACACAGTGTCATATAACAATGGCGAAAATACATTTGATCAAGGACAAGGATTAGTATATAAAGATTTATTCAATAGTGATACATATACACCGAGTATTGAGGGTCGTAATGAATATTTTAATATCACAGATACGTTAGCATCAGTTGGCGTTGTTGCAGGCGATCGATCATTAGCAAGTATCATAGAGCATTTAAGTAATTCAGAAAAAGAAAGCGATTTATGGCTCACTAGAGTTAGTACAGACTTTACACAGTCAGTAGAATCAAAATTTGTTGCAGTAGGCGACGAGAATAATCCGTCTTATAATTTTTATCTATACAATAAAAATAATAATGTACATGAAGCTGGATTTAAATTTGCTGATATTAATAAAGAACAGCAAGTATACGATATATGGGACGGATATCTTGACTTTGAGTATGAAGCTGTTGAAGGAAGTATTTTTACAATCGAAGTTGGAGACATATTAAAGGATGCACAGCGTCTAAGAGATCCATTAGGTAAATTAGCTAATGATTTTATTACTACTGCAAATACTGCTGAAGTACTTTATGTAAAAACGTTTGGAGATCTAAATCTACAACGTGTAAGAGCATACATTAAAATAACAGCAGGTGATTGGTCGTTAGAAGAAAATGTTGAAGAATACAAAATCCGTAGATTTAGACCAACAGACCCTAACGATCCAGTAGCTGGTAGAGAAGTTGGCGTAGTTAAAGACTTAGAAAATTTTACAAATGCAGTTGTAGTACCATCAGCTACAAATGTTGGTAAGTTTTTAGTATTCAAGCAAGATGCAATGTTTGATCAAACTAGTTTAGGTGTAATTAAGGGCAAGGAATATCTGTTCTTTACAGAAACTTTCGGAGTTATAGGCGCTGAATCATTAGCTAACATTCCGAGCAGTTTAAATAGTGACTGGGAGCAAGTTTATAACATTACTACACCAGAAGGCGCCGCAGTAAAAGCAAGCGCCAATCTATCAAACGGTGTAATTAATCAAGGATTAGTAATTATATATTACAAATCAGCACCGGATAACTTTGAAAGAGTTGCACAAATAGTTAGTGAACAAAATTTTGAAGTTCCTAATTCACATTTTGGTAAAAAAGTAAAGATAATTTCTTCAGGAACAGGATATAAATTATATGTTGCTAGTTCTGGATCTGGTGATTCAAATAATCCAGGATGTATTGAATATTTTGAAAATAGATCGTTAGATGGTTCGGTGTTTAGAGGAAACTGGAATAGAAATAATTCCTATACAATCGGTGAAACTGTATTATTTGCTGGCAAATATTATATTGCTAAAGAATCATTAACTGCAACAACACAAAATGACGGCACTATACTTAATACTAACTCGTTCGGTCCAATAAGTTGGAGACGAGTAATTGATACTGATTATAAAGGTATATGGAGCGTTTCTGAAGAATACAAAATTGATAGCATAGTATTACATGAAGGAAAGCAGTATAGAGCTAAAACTAATATTTCTCCGTCGAGTGAAATAAATGAAAGTAATAATCCAGTAACTTCGATAGCTTGGGAACTATTGCAAACAACAGTCGAATATCAAAACTTTATTCCAAACTTATCTAGTAATATTATCGATAGTGATGTAACTTTTGATACATCTAATATGGTTAGCTTCATAGAAGACTTTGTAATGAGTGATGCAGGTGAAGTACTGATTACAAAAGTTAAAAAAGAAAATCCTGATAGTAGTATTCGTGTTGAAATACTAGTTTATAGATTAGAATTAGACGGCAGGTATATTCTAAGTCAGACTATACCAGAGCCTACAAATCCTAGAGAATGGGGATATAGTTTTGACATATCTCCAACTGGCGATAAGTTAGCAATTTCTGAACCGCATAATAGCGAAGTAGGAAATAATTTTGGTAGAGTACATGTATATTCAACAGTCAATGGCCAGTTTGAATTAAGCCAAGTACTTGATCCGCCTAGAAATACAGTTTCACTTAACTTTGGGTACTCGGTATCTTACGGAACTGAAGTTTTATCAATAACAAGCTTTGCTGGACGTATTCTTACAACAACTATTTTCGACGGTGACGAAACATTATTTGATTTAGATCAAACAGAATTCCAGAAAGTTAATTATGATCCAGGTGTAGTTTACATATATGAAAATGTAAGAGATAAATTAATATTCTCTGAAAGCATTGCATACGATAATGTAACTGATACATTTAGAGAAAAAGTAATATTAAATGAGAATCATATATATGTAGCAGTTCCGGCAAAGGAAAATAATCTATATACTGGTGCATTATACGATTATAGAAAAAATAAAGCCGATAAAGGATGGAAACTATTAAGAGAACGCATTAATCCAGTCGACTTAGATAAAATTAAAGGTGTGTTTTTGTATAATAGACGTAGTAACTCTGTTGTGTCATACTTAGATTATATCGATCCTATACAAGGAAAAATAGCAGGTCCTGCTGAAAAGAATATTAAGTTTAAAGTTCCATTTGATCCGGCTATGTACAACATAGGCGCTTCAGCTAATACATTTTATTGGGAAGAAGAGCAAGTTGGTTTAGTATGGTGGAATACGTCTACGGCGACATTTACATATCCTTACCAAGGTGATATTAATTATCAAAAAGATAATTGGAATGAACTACAGCCTAATGCTAGTATTGATGTATGCGAATGGGTTGGATCGGAATTATTACCAAGTGTATGGGATAGTATTACAGATACTGCTGACGGATTAGCACAAGGAATTAGTGGCACAACATTATACGGTGATGATCAATATAGCAAAAAGTTTGTATACGATAGTGAAAGTCAAACATTTACTGAAAAGTACTTTTATTGGGTTAAGAATTCAAAAATACTTCCTTCAATTAAGTCTCGTACACTTACAACATTAGATATTGCAAGGCTAATTGCTACGCCAAGGCAACAGGGTTATAGATATGTAAGTTTATTATCTGATAATAGGTTAGTCTTAAATAATTGTTCTTCATTAATATACAATGACGACATTGTACTTGCAATACGTTTTGATAATAATAGTAAAGTACAAAATCAGCATTTGGCATATAAACTAATTACCGACGGACTTGATACCAGTTTACCTTCGAGTAACATTGAATTAAAATGGTTTGATAGTTTAATTGGTTTTGATGTTAATAATAGGCCAGTTCCGGATATTTTGTTAACTGAAAAACAAAAGTATGGTGTACAATCATCGCCAAGACAGGGTATGTTTAAAAATCGCAACGAAGCATTAAAGCAATTTATTGAACGTGTTAACTATGTATTAGATAGAAATTTAATTACAGAAAATTTTGATACGTCGGCATTAAATAGTTTAGATCCAATGCCAAGTATTCAGTCTAGTGTGTTTGATTTAATGGTTGATAATGAAACACAATTATCAGTTATTGGAACAAAGGTAAAGCAAGCAAAACTAAAAGCAATTATTACAAATGGCAAACTTATCAGAGTTGAAATATTAGATCCGGGTAAAGGATACAAAACTCCCCCAACACTTACAATTATTGGGCAAGGCCAAGATGCATTATTAAGGTCGACTATTAACAATTTAGGACAAGTAACAGCAGTCGAAGTTCTGTCAGCAGGTAGTAACTATGCTGAAAATACACAAGTTAAAGTACGCTTGTTTAGTGTCTTAGTCGAAGCTGACACAGCTATACAAGGTAAATGGGCTATATATTCATACGATGATATAGAATTAAAGTGGAATAGAGTTAAGATACAAGGTTATAACGTTACTAGATATTGGAAATATGTTGATTGGTATAAAGAAGGCTATAGCGTACTTACTACACCAGATCGTATTGTAAATAATAGTTATGAATTAGCAGATCTAAATGATCAACTCGGAAGTATTGTAAAAATTGAAAATCACGGCACTGGCGGCTGGACATTACTGAAAAAGGTAAAAACAGAAGTGTTTGAACCTTACGCTAACAACTATCAAATTATTGCTAGAGAAAACGGCACAATTAATTTTAAAAATAATTTGTATACATCAGTTACTAGTGAGTCGGGCTTTGATAATAAAAGTTTTGATTCATCATTATATGATATCGATCCTAGAAAAGAAATGCGTATAATTTTAGAAGCTATTAGGGATAATATTCTTATTAAATCTTTAAAATTAGAATATAATCAGTTATTTATTGCATCACTAAGATACATTCTTACAGAGCAAAATCCAGATTGGTTCTTTAAAACAAGTTTTGTTAAAGTTAAACACCTAGCTGGAACACTAACTAAGGACACTACATTTAATGTTGATAACTTAGATAATTTTAAAAAATATATCGAAGAAGTTAAACCTTACAAAACTAATATTAGAGAATTTGTGAGTAACTATAAAAACACTGAGCAGCTACCGCTTAGTACAACAGATTTTGACTTACCTCCGTATTTTGATTCATTAACTAATAAAATTACTCCAGTAGCGGTAAAAGTTAAAGACGGTAAATTAGTTACATCTAGTAAATTATTAAATGATTATCCTAGAAAAAATTGGACTGATAATATAGGTACATCAATTACTGAAATCATTATTTTAGACCCTGGAACAGAATATATATTACCTCCAAAAGTTGAAATTATTGGCAACGGTACTGGCGCAACAGCACAGGCATATGTAGGGTATGGTAAAATTACAAATATAGTTATTACTAATAAAGGTAAAAATTATACATTACCTCCTACTGTTGTAATTACAAATCCTCCTAATTCAGAAGGAACCGTAGCTAAGGCAATAGCAATAATAGGCGACAGTTTAGCAAGAACAGTTTTAACGTCTGTAAAGTTTGACAGAACAAGTGTAGATAGTCTTATTAATACTAATACATTAGATATGGTAGAAACATTTGTAGGATCGGGTAATAGGACTAAATTTGAATTAAAATATCCAATCAACTTAGACAGGAGCACAGTTGTAGTAACTGTAAATGAAAACGATGTTCTAAGTAGTCAGTATACTATTTCAAATAAAAAAGATACATCAAAAAGTTACACACGATATAATGGTGAAATAGTGTTTGATACAGCACCTGTAGTAGACGGTAATCTTGTAATAACTTATAAGAAAAATTTATCAATGCTGAATGCAGTAGATAGAATTAAATTTGCTTACACTAGTGGTGATAATAATTTTGGTAACGACTTAGCACAACTAATGGACGGTATTGACTACGGCGGAGTTGAAGTTAAGAGTTTTAACTTTGACACTAATATTGGCTGGGATACACAAGGCTGGTTCACTGATGTTTGGGACGAGTTTAATAGCGTATACGAAGACGAAGTTCATATGTTAGACGATTCGTCTGCAATTATACTTGATAAGCCTCTAGAAGATAATGTAATTTATAATGCATATAGAGTAAGTTATAATGTTGCAGGTAATATAGTTTCAAATCAACGATTAGATGATCCTGATTACGGAACAAGTGCAGTACAGAACTTAGACGCAGTGTGTGCTAGTATTGTTGGCGACGGTAGCACACAGGTTGTTTACTTATCTGACCTTAACATTACTTCAACAAAGAAGGCAAATGAAGATAGGGTTAATATTGTTATACGAAAAACTACAAGTGACGGAAGTATTCAAACAGATGCTAGAACATATGATTTAGATTTAGATGGTGGATCATTAAACTATACAAATGCAAAGGGTATAACAGCAGAAGAAATAGTAGTCGACGGCGATAGCTTTGTAACACCAGAAACTAGTAAAAGTGTCGAAGAGCTTGTTCCAGGACAGGTGCAAGATACACTCGATATTCAAGTTACTACTATTGGTGCAGATTCAACATTAGTTCAATATAGAATTTTTAAAGACATTCTTAATAAAACATCTTACAGTAGAATTGACACATCACCAACTAAAACAACAAAAGCAATTACACAGTATAGTTTATCAATCGAAGTAGACGATGCAAGTAATTTACTTGAGCCTGATAGAACAAAGAATATTCCAGGGGTATTGTTTATTAATAAAGAACGTATTGAATATTATATAAAAGAAGGTAATACATTAAAGCAAATTAGAAGAGGTACGTTGGGAACAGGAGTATCAACTATTATTCCAGTAGGAACAGATGTTATTGTTTCTGATTTGAGAAAGTTGGTGCCTTATGTTGATACTACACAAAGTCAAACAGCTACTAATGTAGATACAGTTGATTTAAACTTTTTACCATTAACAAGTGATGAGTTTGAAGTATTTGTCAATGGTATACGTTTAAATTCAAAATCTATAGATAAATTTGATCCAACTTTAGGATTAGATTCACCGGAAGCTGATGTTATTGTTCCTGCAGATTTTGAAATTGAATATTTTAATAACGATACGCAGGCAAAAATTAATATTATTAACCCGTCAATTATGGCGTTTGAAAATAAAAACATTGTAATTGTAAGAAAAAAAGGAAACATTTGGCATCGCCTAGGCGAGTCAATAACAGAAACAGAAACTGGTATAGGATTTTTCCTAAGAGCAGGAAACTAATAAATACAGTATAGGAAACAAGAATAATGAATAGTATAAGCGATTTAAACGGAGTTTCAATTCAAGGTCATATTAAGATATATGACCCAACGAATGGTGAAATTTTGGTACAAAAAAGAAATGCTATACACTACGAAAATATGAGTGTAGCATTAGCAGAAAGTATTGCAAATATGAGTCAAGGTTTCATATACGAAATGAACTTTGGCAATGGTGGGACATCAGTTGATCCTACAGGCATCATATCATACTTGACGCCAAACAGCACGGGCGCAACAGCAAGCCTTTATAACAAAACTTATAGTAAAGTTGTAATTGATGACGGGTCACTTAATAGAAATCCAAATAATAACTATGTCGAAACAAGACATGTAAGCGGAACAAACTATACAGATGTACTTATTAGTTGTTTACTTGACTATGGTGAACCAAATGAGCAAGATGCGTTTGACAATGCAACAGATATGAACGGCGATTATGTATTTGACGAATTGGGATTGAGAAGTAAATCAAGCGATCCAGATGCAGATGGACGCTTAATTACACATGTAATTTTTCATCCTATTCAAAAGTCACTTAACAGATTAATCCAAATTGATTATACGGTAAGAATACAGAGTCTTTCAGGAGGTAATAGTTAATGCCATATGAAGTTCGATATAGCGATGAAGCTAATAAGGGTGTAATTATTGTTGAAGATAGTTTGATTAACAATGATACAAGTTTACAAATTCCAGGCAAGAATTCTACCGGATACGGTAAAGCTGTTGCAGAAAACTTTTTAAATTTATTAGAAAACTTTGCATCACCAAATGAGCCGTCGGCACCGGTCGAAGGTCAGCTTTGGTATGACACTAGTGGTATTGAAAGTCAACTTAAAGTTTATGATAGTACACAGTGGAAAACAGCAAGCGGATTTACAAAATCTTCTATTAAGCCTTCTGCATCACAATCTACGCCAGGTGACTTGTGGGTTGATATTAATAACCAACAATTATTTGTTTATACCGGAAGCGGATGGATACTAATTGGACCAGAGACATCCTTAGGTCTATTAACAGGCGGCAAGACTGAAGAAATTATTACTACTAGTGATGATATAGTAAAAGTTTTTACACTTTATTTAGAAAATGTCCCGTATGCAATTTTAAGCGGAACAAACTTTACGCCAAAGGCTAAAATTGATGGCTTCTCACAAATACAAAAAGGCCTCACAATTAGAGACGAAACACCATTTGAAGAGAATAATCCAATTAAATTTGTCGGCGTTGCAGAAAAGTCAAGAGCATTAGTTGTTAGCACACCAACAGGTTCAGAAACAATCGCTGCTGAAAATTTTATTAGAACTGATACTGCTGGAACTATTAATAACGAACTTCGTGTTAAAACTAATGAAGGTTTAAAAGTTGGATCTGAAGACCAGCTTAGTATACGTGTTAATGGATCTAATATTGAGATTAGAAATAACAAAGATGTTAGCTCGATTGATTTGATTCTTAGAGACAACCAAGCGTTTAATCCTGTACTAAGAGCTACCAGTGCTAGAAAAGTTGGAATAAACAATACAGCACCGGAATCAGAATTACACGTTATTGGCAATGTTAAAATTACACCAGGTGAAATTTCATCAGAAAATAAAGAAGGTACTCTTCAGGTATATTCAACTACTGAAAGTACAAATATTAACACAGGTGCTATTCAAACATTAGGCGGAGCCGGTATTGCGCAAAGTTTAAATGTAGGCGGCGACTTTTCAGTAGCAGGAGTTAGCACAATTGGAAACAATATGCTTCCATCAGTAACTGAGCAATACAACATTGGATCAGAAGACACTAGATTTAATAATGTATACTCGTCTAACTTTATTGGATCAGTTACAGGTGATGTTACAGGTAGATTAAATGGAATTGCAGACAAGTCAAACAAGTTAGCTACATCGACTACATTTACATTATCAGGTGATGTAGAAGAATCAAGTTTTGATTTTGATGGGTCAACCGGCGGCAACACTAAAACATTTAATATTGCGATTAAAAACAGTTTTATTGCCTCAAGAGATAAAACTACTAATGTTGCAGGCGCTGATGAAATACTTGTTAACGTAACAACAGGTGATACCGGTGTACGTCGAGTCACGAAACAAGACTTTATTAAAACTGTTCCCATTACACCAGTAGGCTCTATACTACCGTTTGGCGGCATTGAAGCACCAGACGGGTGGTTAATATGTGATGGTACAGTAGTACAAAAGTCATCTTACAACAATCTATGGCAAGTAATTAAGCATAATTTCTTAGATCCGTCATTATTAGCAGACGGAGGTGATTTAACATTTGCTATCCCAGATATGCGCGGGCGCATGCCATTAGGTGTTGATAATATGGGCGGTACTCCGGCAAACAGAGTAACAGGTTCGATACAAAGTTTCACTAATATTCAAGGTATTAACACTATTGGTACAGGATCAGATGCTGTATTTTCTGTACAAGCAAATAACGGAACTTATAGTGTACAAGTAACTAATCCGGGACAAAATTATCAAATAGCTGATAAGATTGTTGTTTCAGGTGTTATATTTGGTGGCGCAACACCAACACACGATTTAATAATTACTGTTGATTCGGTACAAAATAACGGAATAAAAACTTTTAGTATTATCGGTAATGCATTTACTGGAATTGGCGCAGAAAAAATTGGCGCTGCGCTTGGTTCGCAATCTACATCAATAACAACTAAAAACTTACCAGAGCATGGGCATAAATTAGCAGGACAAGAAAGTCAGTTTTATTCAATATCTCCACGTTCTGAAGATCCTAATAATCCAGGCACTTTACTTACGGACACTGACGCAGAACCGCTTGCAATTGAAGCAGGTGTTTCGTCATATCAAGGTAAACCAATTACAGGCGGCGTAAACACCGGAGACGGACTTAGTGTTCCTCTCAGCGTTATGAACCCGTACTTGTCTCTTAATTATATTATATATCACGGGAACGATTCATGAGTTATCAACTTAACAAAACAGATGGCACAATATTAGTAGATCTAATAGACGGCAAAATTGATAGTAACAGTACCAACTTAACGTTAGTCGGTAGAGGTTATAGAGGTTATGGAGAAGTTTTTAACGAAAACTTTATTAAACTACTAGAAAATTTTGCTAACACTGCTGCACCAAGTAACCCGTTAAGTGGACAACTATGGTGGGATACATCAAGTGAAAAATTAAAACTATATACAGGTACACAATGGAAATCAACAGGAGAGCCGTTTGTACAAGGTACTAGACCTGCTGAGCTTACTGAAGGAGACTTTTGGTTTAACAGTAGAGATGATCAACTATACTTTTTCGACGGTACTGGCGATCCATTACTTATTGGACCTAGCTATACAACTGCTCAGGGTAAAAGTGGAATATTTGTAGAAAATATTAGAAGTACAACAGGTGCTAATGTTGCAGTTATAAAATTGTTTATTGCTAACGCCGAAGTTGGATTATTTAGTAATGTAGAATTTATTCCAACTATCACAGAACAAGTGCCACAGCTTGTAAATGATAGTAATCCTAATGGTATTATTTTCCAAGGTTTTAATGTTTTTGATAAAACTAACTTTAAATTTATTGGTGTTGCAGAATCTACTGCTAAATTAGAAACAAGTGACGGCGGATTTTTAACATCAGATCAGTTTTTAAGAAGTGATACAAATAGTCTTACATTAGGTAAACTTGAAATTAGAAATTCAAATGGTTTGCAATTTTCAACAGCATCAAACAATGTTGTAAATATGCGCCCACAAGGTAATGATTTCTTTATAGAAAATAGTTTAAACGCAAGTGATTTAAGAATTCGAGTGCGTTCCGGCGCAGCACAAGGACAAATTGTCGATGCTATACGTATTGATGCTAGTGAAGGTAGAATGGGTATCTTTAATGTTGACAGATTACCTCAGTATACTTTTGATGTTGAAGGTGATTGTCGAATTACCGGTAACTTGACAGTTGAAGGTGAACAGTTAAGTGTTGAAGTTACGTCATTACAAGTTTTGGACAAATCAATTAAACTTGCTGTTACAGCTGAAGGCTTAGCTGGCGATGACACTATTGCTGACGGCGGTGGTATTGAACTAAGATCAAATCAAGGCGATAAGACTATGGTTTGGCGCCAAGCTACTAACAGCTGGACATTTAATAAAAATATTGATATTTTAGAAGAAGATGGCGAATTAACAATTGCTGGGGTTACTAAAATCGCAGGCGAAAGTTTGCAAAATATTACATTTGCTGATGATCTTGTTAGAGTAGGAACTCTAGTTAGTCTCAACGTTGATAATTTAAACATGGACGGTAATACATTTACGTCAACAACTGTCTTAAATATTAACTCTCAGAGTGATATTAACATTAGTGCTGGCGGCGATATTAATTTAGTACAACAGAGAAAAATTAGAAACTTATTACCACCTGAGCTAAACACAGATGCAGCAAACAAGATATACGTTGATAGTTCATTTCTAACAGCGCCTCTTACACTTACATTTGACGTTACTGGCTTAGATACCGATGCGCAATATTTAACTACACTAGCAGGTTATATTCAAGATTTATTTCCTGCAGAAACACGTAATATCGGCAAAGTAGCAAACATTCATACATATAGTTATTCTAGTGTTTTTATTAATATTGAAAGTGCTAAAAATGTTACAACCGTTGCTGTTGACGCAGGCGGCACACAAAACCAGCCAGTTGTGCGAGATATTGCGTTTAGTAATATTCAGTTTGCTTCACCGAATAGACAATTGTTAGAGTATGAAATTGAAGATTATTTTGATGTAAACACAGGTTTAACAAACCCAACGTGGATTCACCAACAGACAACACAGTATTAATAGATAAATATATATAATAAACCAGAGGAACAACCAGTATGGCATACCAGATAGATAGATTTGATAACTCACAACTAACGATTGTAGATGACGGCACGTTAGATCAAACAACTAACCTTAAACTCATAGGTAAAAACTATGCAGGCTACGGCGAAATTCAAAACGAAAATTTACTTTTCTTGCTTGAAAACTTTGCAGGCGGCAATGCACCTACAAGAGCTATTAGAGGACAGATTTGGTTCGACACAGCGCAAAACAAAATTAAATATTTTGTTGCAGCAGATAATGCATCTCCAGGAGTAGGGTACTGGAAAGCTACAGGTGGTTCAGAAGTTAATGCAGTTACACCAAACGGTTTATCAGAGGGCGACTTTTGGTGGAACAACAGTACACAACAGCTATATGTGCTAAACGCTGCTGGTGACTTTGTACTTGTAGGACCACAGGTTGCTGGTTCGGGTGTTACAAATATGGTTAGTGCCGAAGTGCAAGATACTACTGGTACATCAAGAAGTATTATTCAAGCAATTATCGATGATACTGTTGTATACATTATTAGCTCTAATGAATTTTCGTTAAATGCAGTTAATCCAATAGAAGGATTTGATAGAATCCGCAAAGGCTTAACAATGAAATGGACTATGAACGCTGATAACGGTGTTACTAACAGTGCTGAAGTTGCAGAAAGAGTATTTCAATATCATGGAACAGCATCTAATGCTGCAAAATTAGGCGGAATTGACGCTGCTAATTATGTAACTACAGCAGCACCTAGTTTTTCAAACACAGTGACATTTAGTGACACAGGGCTAACAGTTGGTAATGAATTAGATTTAAAACTTTCAATCGAAAACGGCGATAAAGCAGTAATTGAAAATCAAACTGGTAACAGTAGTGAAATTAGATTTAAAGCAACTAATGAAAGCGGCGCAGGAACAACATCAATTGTTGTAAAACATAATGAACTAGCTCCATTTACAAACAACAACATTACACTGGGTAATGCAAGTTATAAATTTAGCGAAGTACATGCTACTGCATTCAAAGGCGAAGCAGATCAATCTGCATTATTAGCAGTAGACGATAATGCTACAGTGCCTTATCAGTCAGCTTCGATTGCTGCTACAGCAAACAAGATTGTATCAAGAGATAGTGCAGGTAATATGGCAGCAAATGTTATTACTGGTACAGCAACACAAGCTCGTTATGCTGACCTTGCAGAAAAATATACAACAGAAACAGAACTACCAGCAGGAACAGCAGTTGCAGTTTCAATTAAAGATGAGTATGAAGTAATGCCAGCAAGAGCAAGTAATCTTTGCATTGGTGTAGTATCAACAGACCCTGCATTAATGATGAATTGCGAAGCTGAAGGACAGTACATTGGACTTAAAGGACGTTTGCCTGTAAGAGTAAATGGCCCAGTCAAAAAAGGCCAAGCAGTATATGCATGGAACGAAGGTGTATGTCGTACTATCGAAACTACTGCACTAGTTGGCGTAGCACTAGAAACAAACTTAGATGAAAATGAAAAACTAGTAGAGTGCGTTCTTAAAGTATAAGGAAATAATATGTCCTTTGGCAGTTTAATAACAGCGTCAAGGTTTAACCTTCTGCAAAATAGAATTGCATCTATACTCGGCAACGGCACATCAACAAATGGTTACGGACAAGGATTATCCGGCTATGGAGGCCGGGTATCAAGTCGTGAAGTTTCTCGTTTAGACGAAAGTGTACGAAATATTGTTACTGCTGAAAATTTAAACGAACTTTATATAGATATATTACGAGCACGTATACATCAAATTGGTTTAGAGAATAATGAAATTACACCTGTTATTCGAAATGCAAGACTATTTCCAAATCAAAGCCTAATAGCAAATGAAACAAGTAATTTATTTAATGCAGGCGGCGAAATCTTTACAGATACTAACGGAGTTCGATATACCTCAATTGATCCTGATGGCGCACTAAAAGGAATGGCTGATTTTGAAAGAATGATGACATTGGTTGAAGTAAACAAATATGACATACATTCGTCAATGAAAGTTTCAGAAACAGGCAACTCTATATTCAGAGTACGACCGTGGGACTATAAATTAATACACGAAGTTATTGTTAGATTTCGTAATGCAAATCATCGTCGACACTTTTTTAATAGCGGCGGCATAATTGAAATGAGTGCAGTATTAGAGAATCCAGCTGGGAATAAATCATTAGATTGGTCACAAATTGTTGCTACTGCTGGTGTAGTACAGTTTGGTCATAATTTTACAACATCGACCAGCACTGATACTACACAGCCGCCGACTGTATTAAGCGATAAGGGAAATTATCAATTAACATCTACATACGATAATTATTTAGACAGTTCAGTTTTGCAACCGTTGTATAAAAAAGAAAGCCGAGGCGAGTATAGTAGTGGGCAATATGTTGATAACTCGTATTCAGTAAGTGCAAAGGAACTGTCATCATCTGAAATACAATTTAGAATGACATTTGACGATGCAGCAAGCGACAGTTCGTTTGATACAGTCAACGGAACTTTGCGTAGTCAAATAGGCCATGTTCGTTCTAAAGGTACTTTTCCTAATCTAGATGATATATACTTAAATGTAGAAGTACCTGCACCGTATTACGAAGTTACTACAATTTTTTAGGATTTAAAATGGCCGTTGGAGACATAGTTACAGCAGAGAGAGTTAATCAATTGCAGACTGCAATTGATCAGATCCTTGGCTTTGGCGCCGGCGATTTTGGATATCTGCAAGGATTTCAGAAAAGCACAGGAAATTATGGCCCTGCGTTAACTAGCTACCAAGTGTCAACTGATCCGGCGGATAATCGAAGTGTTGCTACAGCAAATGATATAAACAATCTTTACGTTGATATTTTAAGAGCTAGAATACACCAAGTAGGTGTTGGCGGCAATGAAATAACTGATATTATTAAAAATACTCGTATCATAAAAGATCTTAATGTAATTGCAGATGGCGAAAGCTTTTTCGTAGATAACGACGGTGTTCAAACAATAGATCCAGAAGGTTTTGCTAAAGGTATAGCAGACCTTGAAGATCTTATGACAAAGATACAAGAAGACAGATTAATATGCCATTATTCACAAGGTGTATACGAAACAGGAATGACTTCGTTAAGAACAGATCCATGGAACGAATCAATTAGATTTGTAGGTAAAGTAGTATTTGATGATTTTCACCATCGTAGAAGTTTTTTTAACGCAGGCGGCGAAATTAGATTTCAAACAGAGTTAGAAAATCCAGATGGTCTTAAGTCAGGCGATTGGGCTGATTTATTAGCATCAGCGAGTGTTGTTAAATTTAATTATAATGAAACAATCACTACAGTACAAGGTCAGGGTCGTTTAATTGGAAATGATCAGTTAACTTATGATTATCAAACTATATTTACAAAATCAAGCAACGGATCTTTTTTGTCCGGAGTTTATGCAGCTAATATGTTTAGTATACAAGCAAAGTTAAACAGTGACAACATTATTGAATTTAGATATTTGTATGACGATGTTGTAGCAAGCGGCACAGTTGACAATGCAGTTGCAGGATCATTAACAGCAGAGCTTGGCATTTTTCGACCAAAAGGAACATTTGCAGAAGCAGAAGATAATATATTTAACGTAGAAGTACCACCGCCAGTATATGAAATAGTTACAGAGATATCGGAAGACTACTAACATGCCATCATCAACTACAAAAATTACCGCCCAGAATTATAACGACATACAAGAAAATGTACATTCAATTCTAGGTAATACTACTAGTAACTCTCCACAGACAGGATATGGTAATCTTGTTATTAGTGATCAGTGGGTGCCAGTTCCAGGAGAAGATAAAATTACAGCTCAGATGTATGAAGACTTATACATTGATATTGTTAGAACACGTATACATCAAGTAGGCGCAGAAAATTTTACAATAGATCCTTTTGTAATCGGTGACAAAGAAAATAATGTAAATGCGCAAAAGATTGATCTAAATTATTTATTAGGATTAGAAGGTCTAGTTGCTGCTATGGAAACGGACAAGCACTTAGTACATTCTTCACAAGTTGAAGAAGTGTTGTATTTTACTGAAACAAGAACATCTGGATGGAATCAGCAAATTGTACATGAGTTTAAATTAACATGGGATGATGCAGATCATAGACGTCATTACTTTAATGCCGGCGGCAAAATACGAATATCTGCAGAATTAGCAGGAGATGCAAGTTCAAAAGGTAGCGACTGGGCTAGTGTACTTGACTACGGGTCACTTGATTTTGCATTTAATGATACTTTTCAAATAGAAGGTGCAACAACAACTGGTCTAGGCAAATGGGGTAATTACAATATGCCTAGCTCTTCGTATTCGTTATTATTTAATGCATATGCAGCAGTATATTCACCAAATTTATATACTATCGAAGCAGCTGATGTTGATAACACCTCGATTAAGTTTCGAATCACGTTTGATGATGCAAACTCAGGTTTTGGATCAGGCGGCGCTGACATCGACGAACCTGTACTTGGAACAACCTCAAGTCAGATTAGTGCAATTAAGCCTTGGGGCGAAGTAGATATTAACGGAACTATGAGAGATACTGTTAAAGTTAATGAACCTACTTATACTGTACTAACAAATTTATCATCAGGCTCTTGACACCTTAAACTTTTTATGCTATAATATACAAAATAGGAGTGTATTATGGACGAACGATTATCAAAAGCTATAGAGTTTTCGAATTTCATTACAACAATTAATAATCAAAAAAGAATGATTAAAGAAAATTACTTTCAATCGTTGCTTTACTTTGTCCAAGGTGGACAGTTTACTATTACTAAAGAATTAATTACGTTTGTGACGTTACTTGTAGAAAAGGGCAATGTTGAAAATATTGTATTAGTTGATGACAACGATACTCCGATTGAGATTAACGACTTAGAAAAGTTCTTAGAAGAAGTACTGACAAGATATTTTGAATCTTCAAACAGTTATCATCAAAAATACATGAGCCTATCAAAAAAGCGTGATATTGAGTCATTAGTAGAAGATGAGTAAGGGCGTAGTATTAATTGCTAATAACAACGGTACTGTAGATTATGTAAAACAGGCAATCTATTGTGCGGGAAGGATAAAGAAGTACCTTAATTTACCCGTAACTTTAATTACTGATAGTGAAGACTATGTATCTAAAATAGCACATGATGTATTTGATAAAGTAATATCTACAGATTATCGAAATGTAGAAAATAAAAAGTTTTATTTTGATGGCGCATTGTCACACAAAATATTAATGTTTAAAAATTATAGTAGATCAACCGCATATCATCTCTCGCCGTATGATAAGACAATATTAATGGACACTGACTATATATTATCAAACAGTATACTTAATAATTGCTTTGATATGGACTCTGATCTAATGATGTATAAAGAAAGTGTAGATATTGCACAAGTTAGAGATGAAAGAGAGTTTGAATATATCAGTGACAAGGGTATAGACTTCTACTGGGCAACTGTGGTATACTTTGAAAAGAATGAAAAGAACGATATCTATTTTAATCTTATTGATCACATAGAAGAAAATTGGAATTATTATCAAAGTATCTATGATATAAATGCTGACTTGTTTAGAAACGATTTTGCATTTAGTATAGCAATACATATTATGAATGGCTTTCAAAGTAACAATGAAATTGTAGATAAATTGCCCGGAAAGCATTACTATACAACCGACAGAGATGTTGCATGGAAAATTAATAATGATTATTTAATGTTCTTAGTTCAAAAGAAAAATTTCGAAGGACAGTACACAGCAATTTCTACAAGTGGCTTAAATGTACATATTATGAATAAATTTAGTTTAGGAAGAATTATCGATAATGAGTAAGGGTTTTTTAGTTGTAGCACAAAATAATATCGATTATGATTTTAGAGTGCCGCCGAAACATACTTTACTACCTCAATACGAAGGTATACACGTTGATGTATGGTACCAGAAGTTATCTTACATTAAAGGTCAACATATCTACAAAGATAGAGCTGTATATAAAGTAGATCAAACTAGTTCGTTAAATACTAAGTTTGATGACTTACATCTAACAAAAATTATCAGTAACATATTATTAATCGATGACGAAAACTCGTACTTAACTTATTATCGAGCACATAAGAATGACTTAGTTTTATCCAATAATAAAATTTACACAGTTGATATCGAAGATGATGCCATACCTTATGATTTACAATCGATATATAAAGGAATACATGTTGATATTCATTACGAAGGATTAGAGTATATTAAGGGCCAACATGTATTTGTAAATAATACAGTATATCGAATGTTTGAAGATTCAGTAACCATCGACAATACAACTGCTGAACTAATATTACCAAATGTAAAATTGTACGAAGATAATAATAAGTCATTAGTATTTGAAGATGCCAAAGCAGGCGATAACATTTTATTCTTTAATCACTTATACGAGCTAAAGCCAATCGTATTTGATGACTACGTTAAGCAAGCATGTTATCTCGCAGCAAGTTTACACAAATTTAATCCTAACGAAAAGATTTCTATTCTTACAAACGATACGATTCCTAATGAATATAAAAATCTATTTGATCATATTATTCCAATACCTTACGGAGACGATGCAGCGAACACAAGTTGGAAAGTAGAAAACCGTTGGAAAGTTTATCATTGTACTCCGTATGACGAAACAGTTGTACTTGATACTGACATGTTATTCTTACAGGATATTTCAGAATGGTGGAACTACTTTAATAAGTATGATCTGTATTTTACAACAAATGTTAAGACATATCGAAACAAGATTGCATCTAGTGATACTTATCGAAAAGCATTTACTAGTAATAATTTACCAAATATATATACTGGTATGTATTATTTTAAGAAGACAAAACTAGCAGATAAATTTTTCGATATGCTAGAGTTAATTTGTAAAAACTGGGAATTATTTTATAATAATTTTTTACCTAATAACACTCCTCCTAATCTAAGTATAGATGTTGCAGCAGCATTAGCAGTTCTTATACTTGACATAGAAAATAAAGTTAGCAATAAACAAAATACTGAAATAACATTTGTACATATGAAACCATATATACAGGATTGGATACATGTTACTAATAGCTGGCAAGATTCGGTTGGTGTATACTTAGACATGGATTGTAAATTAAAACTTGGTAATCATTTACAATCAGGTATTTTTCATTACACTGAGAAAAACTTTCTTAAAAATATCGATATTGAAAGGTTACTAAATGTTAGTTAATGTACTACAGCGTATTAATAAAAGTATTAAATCCACAATTTATAGTTATGTTTATTATAATGAATTGTCAGGTGAGATTATGTCTATCTCTAATACTGAGCAAATAAACGAATATCAAGTTCTTAAAGTAGAGCATGAGCAAGTTAGAAACATTTTAGAAGGACGCTACAAATATAGTGACTACATAGTTACCTATGATAATTCACAAAAAATGTATGTATTAAAACGTGCAGATTTTAAATTAAGAACACACGATATACGAAGTAAAATATACGAAGTTAAGAAAGTATTTACTGACTACTATCATAAAGAAATCTATAAAGGTATGCACGTTGATGTATGGTATAAAGAATTAGAACATACAACAGGTCAGCATGTATGGTACAATAAAAATGTATATAAAGCAATTAATAATATATCAATGAATGTAGAGTTTAATACTGATGATTATGAATTAGTAGTAAATGACGTTAAATTATATAGAGATAAAAACATACATCTAGATTTTGAACCTTTAGAAATTTTGGGAGAGAAGTTTTTAAAAGATAACTACCTCTACAGTTATGTAAAAGGTATTGAAACTGATGATTGTTATATCGAGCAAGACTTACGTAACAAGCAATGGTTTATCTCGATCGCATTTAGCCTTAAAGAAGATGCCAGCTTTAGAAGAATACAAGACTTACATAATAAAAAACTATTCTTTAATATAACCCGATTACATGATCCTAACATTTTGTATAGGAGTATAGGAATAAATCTTAAAGATTTATTAGACAGTCCTGGTATACCTATACCGTTCATATACGACTGGGAAGAACATGGCAAGGATGTAAGTATATTTACAAACAGATATTTAGACAGTTATGCATACAGGGTTAAAACATGAATAAAAAATTTAGAGTTACCGATTGTGATATTATATACTTGTCATATGATGAGCCAAATGCAGAACAAAATTATTCCGACCTGTGTCGCAAAGTTCCGTGGGTTAAGCGTGTACACGGAGTCGAAGGATCCGACGCTGCACACAAGGCATGTGCCAATGTAAGTGAAACAGATAGATTTATTACTATCGACGGCGATAACATTATTGATCAAACTTTTTTAAATCAAGAAATTGACTTCAACCAGCATGCTGATTTAGAAAAAAGTGTAATTAGTTGGACAGCTAAAAATACAATAAATGGATTAATATACGGCAATGGCGGTATTAAATGTTGGCCTAAACAGTTTGTACTTAATATGCGTACACACGAAAATGCTGATCCAAAAAATGAACAAGCGCAAGTAGATTTTTGCTGGGATGTTCAATATATACAGATGAACGGCATTTATTCAGAAATTATGAATAATGCCACACCTCAACAAGCATGGCGAGCTGGATTTAGAGAAGGCGTTAAAATGACACTTGATCGAGGACTTAGACCAAATAAAGTTGATTTGCTCAAAGGACATTGGAAGAATCTGCATCGTCTTTATATCTGGCTTATGGTAGGTGCAGATACAAAGAATGGACTTTGGGCAATATACGGTGCTAGAGAAGGACTGTATAAAACTATGTGTACAGACTGGAATTTTGTAAATGTAAGAGATTTTACCTGGCTTAACGAGTATTGGGATCAGTTATGTATACACGAAGATAAATTATTAGATCATATAAGAGAGTATGGACGTAAACTTATACAAGAGCTAGACATGCCGATTGATGTCGACCCGCTAAGTGTAAATGCAAGTAATTTTTTTAAATTAGTATATCAAAACCCAAGCCGAAATGCTAATCAACAATTTATCAATCCCGAGTAACTATGTCTGAAAAAGATCAAATACAAGAAGTGCTGTCAAAAACTGACGCAGAGTTTAGCCCGACATTTTGTTTTGCAAAATGGTATCATGCTAACATATATTTCCAAACAGGTGAAACGCATAGTTGTTATCATCCTCGACCGCATCAAATTGATTCTAATGAAATAAAAGGTAACCCGAGCGCATTACACAATACTACGTTTAAAAAACTCGAGCGTAAAGAAATGCTTGAAGGTAAAAAGTGCGTAGGATGCCAGTACTGTTGGAATATTGAACAAATGGGTCCTGATTATATTAGCGATAGACATATTAGAACTAAAAGCATTTATACTAAAGATCGCTTTGAAGAAGTTAAGAATAATCCTTGGGACTTCAATGTTAATCCTGAATACATTGAAATTAGTTTCGGTAACGAATGTAATTTTCGTTGCGGATATTGTCATCCAAAGGCAAGTAGCAGGTATTATAAAGAAATTAAAGATCATGGACCGTATGATATGGTTAAGAATCATAGATGCGATGTAGATTGGTTTCAGATATTTGAAGAGGAGACTAATCCTTATTTAAAAGCATGGTGGGAATGGTGGCCTGAACTTAGTAAGACATTAAACATATTACGTATCACAGGCGGTGAGCCTACAATACAGCGCAGTACATATAAATTGTTTGATGAACTAGAAAAAGATCCAAAGCCACATCTAGAGCTTAATGTTAATAGTAATTTTGGTGGTAAAGAACGGCAGTTAGCAAAGTTCACAGATAGTGTAAACAGTTTGCTAAGTCAAAATAAGATTAAATCATTTAAATTATTTACAAGTGTAGATACTTGGGGACCACGTGCCGAGTATATAAGAGATGGTTTAGATTTAAATGTGTTTGAACGTAACTTGGATTATTTTTTAACAAACTCTACAGCACCAGTTACGTTCATGATTACATTTAACATATTCTGCGTTACTACGTTTCAAACGCTACTAGAAAAGATATTAGAATGGCGCCGTAAGTATAATAATCAAGAAAGCGGTCGTTGGCAACGTATACATTTTGACACACCGTATCTTAAAGAACCATTGCAATATGATATGAATATTTTACCAAAGAGTTATCTTACACACATGGATAGCCATTTACAATTTATTAAAGATAATATCCAAGAGGATAGCAAGCATCACTTTAGTGAAATGGAATATGAAAAATTTAGGCGTGTTGTTGATTACATGACTACTTCAAATTATAGTAATGATAAACTTATCGAAGGACGTAAAGACTTTTATAATTTCTTTACTGAACAAGATCGTCGTAGAGGGAATAGTTTTAAAGAAGCCTTTCCAGAAATGTCTGACTTTTTTGATATTTGTAGAGCAGTTAGATGAAAGAGCTAATATGGGTTTATAACTGGATTGCTCCAGACGGCCCCTTGCATAACTATAAAAATCCTTCGTTATATGATTTTGCAAAGTTTTCTCCAGAAGTTACATTATCATCGGCACCTTCGGTAAATGATCAAGCACCCGTGTATTGTGATATTAAGCGTAAAATTAATAGTAAAATTGTATCACCTTTTGATTACGATAAGTATGCAGGCAAAAAGTTTTTATATGATATTACGTTATCAAATAAAGAAAATCATCTTAGACGAATACTGGATATTAACCACGGATTTCTTGAGCAGTCAGTTATTAACGGAGAAGTATTAACAGAGATTAAAGAAGGACAAGGATACTTTGTATTATCAACTATATACGAAAGTTTTTTAGATGATAGTGATTTTCACTTAATACACAAGTACTTTAATCATCATCATATTCCGCTAAACAAAATTATATATCTAACAAATTGTGTTAATGGTAAAGAAATTTATAATAATTTTTGTGAGAGAAAACGTATAGACACTATGGTTAATATAGAGTATGTCGGATTGTATCTGTCAAATTTGCAAAACGATATAGCAAAAAATAATGAGTTTGAAAAAAGACAAAACGTGTTTGGAACACAAGATCGATTGTTCTTAAATTGGAACCGTCGTATTAGAGACCATAGATCATTAATATTAGCAAACTTCCTACAGAATAATTTAATGGATCAAATACATATGAGTTTTGATAAAGACTTACCGTTTGATCACTGGATGCAAAGATTGACTCATCATGCAAGTATGTATAACTTAGAACTAAACAGCAAAGAGTTTTATGAAGAGTTTTATCATAGTTTGCCGTTAATCTTAGATAGCAATAACTTACATAAATTTCCAGTCGAAGATGACTTTATTGATCCTGCAGAATGGTATGATAAGACATTCATAAGTCTTTCCTCAGAAACGTATTTTAGAGAGTCTATTATACACATGACTGAAAAAACAATGAAGCCTATAATATTTAAGCATCCGTTTATTACAATAGGACCAAAACATACTCTTAAATACATTAAGAAAATGGGCTTTAAAACATTTAATGATTATTGGAACGAAGACTATGATGAAGATGATTATCAAGATAGAATGAATAAAATTATACAGATTTGTAAGGATATAAACAACTGGGATAATAATAAGCTACAAGAATTTCATCGCGGTGTTAGCGATAGATTAGAATATAATTTTAAATTATTTCAAAATCTACGTATTAATGAACTAGATGAATTCTTGCATAAGTATGGAGAAGAAAATGGCTAAAATCGTTGTTTGCGGCGCAGGCGGCTTTATAGGTTACCACTTAGTTAACTACTTAAAGTTACAAGGACATTATGTAGTAGGCTGTGATATTAAAGAACCTAGATTTGGTAAAACAACTGCTGACGAATTCTATGTAAAGGATTTAAGAGAATCAATGGCAGTTGATGCAGTAATTACTGAAGGTGTAGACGAAGTGTATCAGTTAGCAGCTGATATGGGCGGCGCTGGATATATTTTTACAGAAGAAAACGATGCAGACATTATGCATAATAGTGCTAAAATTAATTTAAATGTACTAGATACTATTTCTCATCTTGAAAATAAACCTAAAGTTTTATATACTAGCAGTGCATGCATCTATCCTGAAAGAAACCAACTAGATCCAGATAATCCAACTTGTGAAGAGTCAACTGCTTATCCTGCACATCCAGATACTGAATATGGTTGGGAAAAACTGTTTAGTGAACGCCTTTATCTTACATATAAAAAGAACTACGGAATTGATAGTAAAGTAGTACGGTTACATAATGTATATGGGCCAAAAGGTAGTTGGAACGATGGTAAAGAAAAAGCTCCAGCGGCATTATGTCGTAAGGTAGCAGAGTCGACTGGTGAAATAGAAATATGGGGCCCAGGCAATCAGACACGTAGCTTTTTATATATAGATGAATGTTTAATCGGACTTGATAAAATTATGGCAAGTAATATTACTGTGCCTATTAATTTAGGTAGTGAACGACTAATTAGCATAAACGACTTAGCAACACTTATAAGTCAAATTGCTGGCATGAATACAATTAAAATTAATAATGTAGACGGCCCACGTGGTGTAATGGGCAGAACAAGTCATAATGCGTTAATTGAAGAGTTATTAGATTGGAGACCGAGTGAAGACTTGGAGTACGGACTAAAACACACCTATGCCTGGATAAAAGAGCAAGTTAATAATGTATGATATAACCTTCATAAGTTACCAAGAACCTAATGCAGACGATAACTGGAAAGCACTTAAAAGTAGGTTTCCTATGGCAAAACGCATCCACGGCGTTAAAGGAATACATCAAGCACATATCGCCGCTGCAAAGAAGTGTTTCACTAAAATGTTTTGGATTGTAGACGGTGATGCTATGATTATGGATGACTTTAATTTTGACTATGAAGTACCTAGTCATCAACTCGATCATGTACATGTTTGGCGTAGCAAGAATCCAGTAAATGATCTAGTATACGGTTATGGCGGAATCAAACTTTTTCCAAGACTTATGACAGTGCGTATGGATACTAGCAAGCCTGATATGTCTACAAGTATTACTACTAAATTTAAACCAATGCCACCGTTAGCAAATATAACAGCATTTAATACAGGACCATTTGAAACATGGAAAAGTGCATTTAGAGAATGTACAAAACTTGCAAGTAAAATCATTGATAGGCAAAAGAATGAAGAAACAGAAAATCGATTACATATCTGGCAGACAGTGGGGAAAGACCGCCCTTACGGAGAATTTGCTCTTAGAGGAGCACAAGCAGGGAGTGCTTACGGCAAAGCAAGTCAAGGAGACATTGAGGCTCTTAAGAAAATAAACGATTTTGAATGGCTGATGGAGAGATTTAATGAAAGAACAATATAATAGAATACTAAAAGGTCTTCATGAATTAAATCCTAACCCTTTTATGGATAGTGTTAGAAGGTGTATAAACGAATGGCCTGAAACAATTGACATTTTTGCAGACGCATTAAGTATAGGACAGGTTCAAAGTAAGAAATGGTTAATAGAAGAACTGTTAAACACAAATCGTTCTTTAGGAGTAGTGTATTTAATCGGAGGCTGGTACGGAACTTTAGCATATCTTATAATGCAAGAAAATTTAGAAATAGAAAGACTAATAAGTATAGATATTGATGACAGTTGCTTAGATGTTGCGCAACGATTAAATTTAGAAAACACTAACAAGTGGAAATTTAAAGCAATAACGGAAAATGCTTATAAATTAAATTACGGTCGTTTTAAAAAAGATGAGTTTGATTTTTTTAGTAAAACAAGAAATGAGATTGTAAAAGTAACCACAGAACCACAAACAGTTATAAACACTAGTTGTGAACACTTTGGTAATTTTTCTGACTGGTACAATAAACTTGCTGACGGTACTTTTTTAATATTACAAAGTAATAACTTTTTTGAAGTAGACGATCACGTTAACTGTAGCTTAGATATAACAGACTTTAAAAATTCAGCACCAATGACAACTCTTCTATATGAAGGAACATTAAAATTAGAAAAATATGATAGGTTTATGTTAATTGGATATAAGTAATCTTACAGTCAGACAACTACAGACAGAAAGTGCTCGTGCGCTAACTACAATACAAGCTACAAATAACAATATTTGGCAGTTTAATAAACAAGCACACCATAATAGTCATAACTGGTATAAAGCAGTTATTGAATGGTATGTAAAGGAATACGGCGGACTTCCGAGTGAAGTAGGACCGGGTAAGGATATCAATTTAATTTCAGATGTATAATTATGCAGACATAAAATCAATACACCTTGAAGTTACACAGAATTGCCAAGCCAATTGTCCTATGTGTGATCGGAACATGAACGGCAAAGGCATCAACCCACATATAAATTTAGATGAGCTCTCACTAGAGGATTGTAAAAAAATATTTACGCCTTCATTTATTGCACAACTAGACACAATGTACATGTGCGGCAACCTAGGAGATCCTATTGTTGCTAAAGATACATTGGAAATATTCAAATACTTTAGATTACATAATGAAAAAATGTGGCTTAGTATGAATACTAATGCAGGAGCAAAAAATGAAGAATGGTGGAGAGACTTGGCTACGTGCCTTGGTAGAATGGGCGCTGTTATTTTTTCGGTTGACGGTCTCAGTGACACTAACCATATATATCGCCAAGGTGTTGTATGGAGCAATGTAGAGCGTAATATGAAAGCGTTTATAGCAGCCGGCGGCAGAGCTCGTTGGGACTTTTTAATCTTTGAACACAATCAACATCAAGTTGAAGAAGCAGAAGCACTTGCTACTGCTTGGGGATGTGAAAAGTTTATGAAGAAAAAAACAGGTCGTTTTGTTACACAAGATTCAAAAAAGAAAGACTCGCATCAAGCAGTTGATCGTAAGGGCAACAAGTCGGCAGAACTTAAAAAACCAGATCAAAAATATCAAAACAAAGCACTATCTAAATTAGATGTAATTAAAAACAAGTACGGCAGTATGGATGCGTATTATGATGCAGCACCGGTAGTTTGCAAAGTAAAGAAAGAAAACAGTTTGTTTATTACAGCAGAAGGGTTGGCGTTACCATGTTGTTGGACTGCTGGACGTATGTACAAATGGTGGCACAAAGATCCTAAAGTAGAACAGATATGGGACTTTATACCTGATATAAGCGCCCTACAAGCACGGAACGGTCTAGAGGCAGTGTTTGCCACAGGCATATTTGAACGTATACAAGACAGCTGGGCAAAGCCTAGTTGTGGCGACGGCAAGTTAAAAGTGTGTGCTATGAAGTGCGGTGCTGAATTTGATCCATTTGCAGAACAATTTAAATAGGAGTATGTAGTAAATGCCCACTGATATGAAAGTAGTTGCTTTACAGACTGCGAGAGCAGGTAGTAAAAGCATTCCTAAGAAAAATTTATTAGAAATAGACGGTCATCCGTTGTTTGCACATAGTATTAATGCAGCGACTAGTAGTAATATAATACAGCATGTATATTGTAGTACAGATGACACTACTATAATGGATTTTAGTAAACATTATAATTTTAATGTTATTAAAAGACCACCCGAACTGTGCTTAGATAACTGTAGTCATTTAGAAGCTATCCGACACGGTGTAAATGAAATTGAAAAAGACCTAGGTAAGCAAGATATTGTAGTTTTGTTATTGGGAAATGTTACTGGAATTGATTCTTCTGCATTAGATGAAGCAATTGAGATGCTGGGCAACAATGATAGTGTAGTAAGCGTAAGTGAAATGAATATGTATAATCCATTTAGAGCACATAAGATCGTTGACGGGTTACTAGCTACCTGGATACCTCAAGACTTAATTCGCAGCGATACAAAAGTTAACGATAAGAACAGTGCTGGTAATATATATTATTGTAACGGTAACTTCTGGGTAATGCGGAGAAATGTATTGTTTAATCATGATAACAACTTACCGTTTGAATGGCTAGGAAAAAAGATAGTTCCCTACATACAAAATGTTTTTCAAGAGTTAGATGCACCGTGGCAACTAGATTATGTAGAACAAAGTATTAACACTTTTAAAGGTCGAATAAAGTAATGAATATTTGGGAACAAGGTGCTGTACTTGGCCTCGATAACAACGAGTCTAATAAGTTATACGGAATAAAACACTGGCACAGATTCATAAACACTCATCAATATTACTTTGTAGATTTTAATAAATCAATTATACCGGCAATGATCCCGATGGGGTATTTTCAAGAACTAGAGCATCGTAAATACTTAACGTATCAAAGCAACTTTAAATATAATGATAACTTTTCTAAATTTAAAAAGTCTTGTCAAAAAATAGATAATGTTCTTACCGAATTTAACTTTAACTTTTTTAAAATTAGACACGATCCGGTATTTAAAGCTAAAGAATTCGGCCAATTTTGTATACTAATAAAAGAAATATATCAATACGGTGCCTTTAATTATCCGTGTTGGCGAGTTCATAAAGATCTTACTATAGCATCACATCCCGGCAATCATTTAAACTTTGCTAGAAGGTATCTAGGATTGCCTCTAAGGGGATTTATTAGTGCATTAAATACTGACACACATACTCTTAACTTTATTAAATTAAATGCTCAAATAATAAAACATATTAAGACTGATAATGATATTATTGAGATACTAGGAACAGATACTATAGCTGCTAGTATACAAAAGTATGGCAACCAGTTAGTACCTTCTTTATATCCATCTGTTCCTCGACCTTTTTGGTCAGGTTATGATAAAAATGGAAACACTGATTGGCCTTGGGAAGATGCCCGTAACTTTTATGATTACTTAGAATCTACTAGTTATGTAAGCATTATTGATGAAATAATAAATTCTAACAACTTTACAACAACAATAGCACAGTATGCAACTGTATATAACGACTTTGGTAACGAAACGTTGTTAGTGAATAATTTTATAGCATTTTTACTAACTGAGCAATCCAAAGATTCAAACTTTAAACTAACCAAGCAATAAGTACAGCATGACAGATAAAAAATATCCTTCAGATACATTTTGTTTATTGCCCTGGGTACACCTAAGCACTAGGCCAGACGGTAGTATGAGAGTATGCTGTACAGCAAATGCAAGTAGTGTCGGTGCAACTAACGATAAAGAACACGGCGGCCAAGTCGGTATTCTTAAAACAGATGACGGCAAACCTAATAACTTAAATGTTAGTGACTTTGAAACAGCGTGGAACAGTAAGTACATGAAGAATGTACGCAAGCAGATGCTTGCGGGCGAAAAGCCACCTAGTTGTCTTAAGTGCTATAAAGAAGAAGCAGCAGGACATCGCAGTAAGCGTATGTGGGAAACAAAATATTGGAGCGATCGTGTTGATTTAGAAAAAATTCTTGCAGACACTCAGCCAGATGGAGAAGTTCCTCCTAATTTAGCATATATTGATTTACGTTTTGGTACTAAGTGTCAGCTTGCTTGTATTATGTGTAGTCCGCACGATAGTAGTGGCTGGATTAAAGATTATAAAAAGATTTTTCCTGAAGTAAAAAACGAATCACTTAAAGAAATTATGCAATGGCAAGACAAGGGCAGCACTAACGGCAGTAGCTATAACTGGCACAAACAAAATCCTACGTTTTGGAAACAGTTTTATGAGCAAATGCCAAGTATGCAACAGATTTATTTTGCAGGCGGTGAGAGTCTTATTATCGAAGAACACTATGAAATACTTGAACATGCGATTAAGATGGGCTATGCAAAAGATCTTGAGTTACGATACAACTCAAACGGAGTTGAATGGCGAGATGATTTGTTTGACCTATGGAAAGAATTCAAACTAGTACGCTTCCATTACAGTATAGACAGTATTAAAGAAATGAATGACTATATTCGTTATCCAAGTAAGTGGAGTAGACAAGAAGAAGTATTTCATTTATTAGATACTCAGACTAGTAACAATGTTGAAGTTACTATTGCATGTGCAGTGCAAGCACTTAACGTTTATTACTTACCAGACTTTATTCAATGGAAACTAGAACAAAAGTTTAAGAAAGTTAATATGTGGCCCTTTGGCGCAGGTGGTATTAGTCAACACTTTGTATACTGGCCAGCACATTTAAATGTAAAGAGCTTGCCTACAGACTTTAAAGCAAAGTGTAGAGAGAAATACGAAGCATGGTATCCTTGGTGGGAAGAAAACTGGGAGTTAGGTATACCTAGTTGGCACAAAGGCAAAGTTGATTATGATCAATGGCGCAGTGCTGAATATGGTATTAAAAGACTAAATGGTATTCTTAGTTTTATGGAAAGTGAAGATTGGAGCCAACGCTTACCTGAAATGAAAGAGTTCTTAGGGTTGTGTGATAAGCAACGTGGAATTACTTTTGAAGAAACGTTTCCTGAAATGAAAGGTATATTTAATGAAAGCAAAGATTAATACAGCAGATGATATTGCAAATCATAAAAAATATAAATTAGAGTATGAGCATCACATGTGTGATCTAAAAGATCCCAAGGTTCAGCAAAATATTTCAGAAAACTTTCAAAAAGCAGAAGTGTTTGAAGAAGCATTTACTGAAGAAGAAATTTCTTGGATGTACGGCTATGCGTTTAGTCGATGTGATAAAGTGCGGCATAATGAGAACGGTACAATGTTTGTTAGTGGCAATATACAAGGCGTGTACGAAAAGTTTGCAGATAGAATAAATCAAATGATTCCTGGCGCAGAAAATTCTCCGGTAGTCGGTGGAAACTTTTTTATTACACCTAGTCAGTACGGATTGCATAATGACAGCACACGAGAAACAGACTGGCGAAATACTTTAGATAAAACTCCCTATAACAGTGAAAGACGTAAATATGTGCCATGGCGTAATATAATTATTCCATTATTTACTGCACCTAGCAATATCGAAAGTCATATGGTTGCTTTTTCTCAACGCCATGTAGATTATGCACATGTATATCACCACGGTAAGAAGCCTGAGCAGATTGTTGCTACTACCTATCCTATAGTCGATAACTATAGTAATATTAATTTTCATTTATTAGACGGTAGTGTACAAGATAGATCTAAGAACTTGATAAAGTATGATACTGATCACTACGATGAGTATTTGTATTATACTCCGCATCGTAGATTAACAGGGTTGTCACCAGAACTTACTTGCGAATGGAAGCCACGTGCTCCTATTGCTTTTGATGCTGTACAACTACATGCAACAAACAAAGGACGTAAAGATAATCGTCATTGGGTAACTAAAATGGGAGTATTGCTAACTTTCTTGAGAGAAATATAATGAAACAGTTGGAGAGCAGATAAATGTCTGATACCTTGTGCCCTGCACCTTGGGAACATCATTGTATAAACACTAATGGTCGTAATAGGCTTTGTTGTAATGCTGTAACTAGTAAAACTAAATTCCTTGATGGCTTTGAAGACTATTGGACAAGCAAAGAAGTACAAGACGTAAGAGATCAAATGATCAAAGGCGAACGTCCTGACGCTTGTGTGAGTTGTTGGAAAAAGGAAGACGCAGGCATTAAAAGCCTACGGCAAGGAATGACAGCAGCATTACAATCTAGAGGAGGCGAGTGGGAAAAATTTACAAGTAATTTAAACTATGTGCCTAACTATCCTATACACCTTGATTTGAAGTTAGGAAATTATTGTAATCTTTCTTGTAGAATGTGCAGTAGTTATAGTAGTAGTTCATATGCAACAGAATTTCAGCGTATTTTAAAAGATACCGGTATTGATTTAGGCATTAACGATTATGAAAAATATAACAAACAATCTAAATGGTATAACGATCCGCAGTTTGTGAATACTATAAAATCAATGATTGATAACGGATTAAGGCATTTAAAATTTACAGGCGGCGAACCTTTGATGGTTCCGTCTGTTAAGAAACTTTTAGATTATTGTATTGAAAAAAATAAAGCTAAAGATATTGAACTTGTTTTAATTACAAACGGAACATTATTAAATCAATCTTGGATTGACTTATTTTCTCATTTTTCCGATATTTCAATCATTTTTAGTATAGACGGAACTGAGGATATCTTTGAATATATTAGACATCCGGCTAAATGGCACGTAATACTTGATAAACTAAATTTGTTAAAAAGTAATAATGATAACAAATTCTCTTCATTTATTGCATTTACATATCAAATTTATAATATACTTGAAACTAAAAATATGATAGAATTAGCAAGAAAATACAATGTTAACCTTTCGGCTATCATATTAGATACACCAGACTACCTTGATGTTAGCTATGCTCCTGAAAAATTAAAACAACACGCAAAAGATATTATCGAAAATATTACACCTCAAAACCAAACGGAAAAAACTTTTTTGCGTGACTGTAAAAATGCTATAATCCGAAACAAGCATGATAACGAAAAGAGCAAACGCATGATAGAAGTGAGCAAAATAAAAGATACATATAAACAACAAAATTTTGATTTGACAGAAATAGCAAAATATTATGGTTGACTGTGCAGCGATCGATAATGCAATTTTTATTGAAACAGACGGTGTTATTAAGCCCTGTTGCAAGTACGTATCTCATAATTTTGGACATGTAGATAACTTACACAATATTACATTTGATATTCTAAGAAAAGATAAATGGCCAACTGGTTGTTATAACTGCAAACGTCAAGAAGACAACGGAATGCATAGTAAAAGACAACAATACAATGAACTTTATTCTGATAATAACTATTTGTTAGATATTGCTTTAGGAAACTACTGTAATCTAAAATGCAGAATGTGTAGTGCTGATAATAGTACAAGTTGGTTTACAGAAGCAAGAAAGTTAGGCATGCCTGTTCCGAAAGGATTTTCATTATCAAAAAAACAAATAAATGCAGCGTTTGATAGAGTAGACAAATCTAAAAATTTAACCATTGAACTAAAAGGTGGCGAACCTTTAATGAATCCTAATGCTGAATATATATTTCAAAAGTGTATCGAGTATAATGCAGAGATAAAGCTTATAACTAATGGTACGCTACTCCCAGATTGGTTTGTAAATTTATTACCAAATCTTAACATAGACTTTGCTATTAGTATTGACGGTGTAAAAAACACATATGAATATGTTAGAGGTGACAACACATTCTCTTATGATGCTTGCATAGAAAATATTAATAAAATAAAATCAATAATAGGTAAAGTAAGATTTAACTATGTAGTTCAAAACTATACTATCAATGATATGCTTGAGTTTGATAGTTTAAAGCTTGGCAATATAAACTGGATTGTTTTACAAAATCCAGCGTATCTTCAATGTCATGTTATGCCAGACGAAAATAAAAAACCTATCATAGAAGAACTACAAAATATACACAATATTCCTATAGGACTTATTGATTTTTTCAAAAAACCTTGTGATAGTACATTGTATAAACAATTTATTGAGTATAGTGCTAAAATAGACCAGTTTAGATCTCAAAGTTTACAGTCTACTTTGCCACATCTAGTAAATAATATAGGAAATAAATATTATGCCGGAGTCTAAAACATTTTGTGTCTTACCTTGGATGCACCTAGCAACAAATGCAAGTGGCAATCTACGTGTATGCTGTAACAGTACACCTGGTAAGAACTTTGTTACTAAAGAAGACGGAAAACCGTATAAACTTAATAGAGACAATCTTGAAGAAGCATGGAATAGTAATGTATATTCAACTATCAGGAAACAGATGCTCAGTGACGAAAGACCTGACATGTGTGTTAGATGTTTTAGAGAAGAAGATGTTGGCATTAAAAGTGCTAGGCAAAGTTGGAATTCAAAGTGGCAAGAAGATAAAGAGTACACAGAGGACGCACCTTTTGATATAAGGTATGTTGATTTACGACTAGGTAATTCGTGTAATTTAAAATGTCGTATGTGCAATCCTTATGCAAGTAACATGTGGGTAAAGGAATGGCACCTTGTAGATAACGCACTAGACCCTGCAGAGTATGAACGTCTTAGTAAAATGAATTGGCCTGAAGATAAAAAGACTTGGGAAAACTTATTCAGTATTGCACATACTGTTGACGAAATATATTTAACTGGTGGCGAACCGACGGTTATTAAAGAACAACAAAAATTATTAGATTATTTTATTGATAACAATACTGCAAAAGATATACGTTTAAAGTATAATACTAACTTAGTTTTGTTACCAGAATGGTTACTCGAACGCTGGGGGCATTTTAAAAGAGTACAACTTAATTGTTCAATAGATGCAACAGGCGCATTAGATACATATATTCGACATCCGAGTAAATGGTCTAAAATTGTAAAGAATTTTGAAGCTATTAGACAATTAACAAATGCAGGTATTGAAATACATTGTACAGTTCAAATGTATAATATACTAAGATTGCCTGAGCTAATAGACTGGGCTGCTCCGTACGGACATAGAATATACTTTAACATTCTCAATCATCCAGAAGAACTAAACATCAGAGTATTGCCTGCTCATCTGAAAGATCAAGCATCAGCGCAGTTACAACCTTACTTGCATTTAGATAAAGTGCAAGGTATTATTGATTATATGTATGCTGAGGACTGGAATGCTAAGTACGATAAGTTTTTGTCGTATACTGCTGCACTAGACGCTAGTAGAGATGAAAACTTGTCTGAATTAATACCGGAGTTTGCTTAATGCCATATTGTTCTCTTTTAAAAAATCATATGGCTATAACTTTGCCCGGCGAGTATGTGCCTTGTTGTAGATTTAAACAAAAAAAAGTAAGTGATAAAAATTACTATGTAGATGAAATCTCTTTTGATGAATATAAGAATAGCCCATATTATCAAAGCATTATTGAAGACATGAAAACTGGATGGAGTGCAGGATGTATAGCTTGTAAAATAGAAGAAGACAAAAATATAACAAGTTACAGGCAACACAGTAATAATATATATCAAGGGGAAGGAATACAGTATTTAGAAATTAGTTTAAGTAAACAATGTAATCTAGTTTGTAAAATGTGTCATCCTGTATCTAGTAGTAAATGGGAGGACTTACGTAGTAAAAGTGAATACTTACAAGAATACTTTGGCAAATATAGAAGAAATGTTACTTTGGACCTAGAAAACTTGTTAGGTGATTTGGATATAAAAAACTTAACACATATAAAATATCTAGGCGGCGAACCTTTTATTACGAAAGAAATAAAAGATTTGTTTGATTTTTTAGAACATAAAAATGTTGTGCATAATGTAAGTATTCTTATTAATAGTAACTGCACTTTATTTCCAAAAAAATGGTTAAGCCAAATAAAAAAGTTTAAAAAATTTAAAATAGGTTTAAGTATTGATGGGTTTGAAAAATCATGTGAGTATTCTAGAGTAGGATCTGATTGGAATATTATATCTACAAATCTAAAAAAATGGAAAGATTTTGCAGATAAAAATAAAAATATTGATTTATATATTGCATCAACAATAAATGTCTTTACTGTTCATGATATAGATAAGTTAAAAGACTTTGCCAACTCACTTGGTATAAGAGTCTCTTTTACTTTAATTAATACTCCGTCACAACTTTCTTTAGAAGCATTGCCTAATGAATATATTAAAAAAATAAAAAATAAATCAAATGAAAAATATTTACAAGATGTAGAAAATGATTATTCAAAATCTCTCCGTCTTGTTACATTTATTAATGAAACTGATAAGATGCAAAAAATAGATGTTAAAAAGTATATACCTGATTTATATAAACATCTAGAGAAGTTAACTAATGCTTAAAATTGGAACATACGGATGTAGTTGGACAGCAGGAACATTTGAAACAAACTACGAATGTTGGCCAGATTATCTGGCAAGAATGAATAAAAATATCCAAGTTGATAATTATTCAACTGGTGGATTAAGTATGCAAGCTATTTTATATCTGTTTGAAAAAAACCGTAAAAATTATGATATTAATATTGTAAAGATAACAAGTCAAATAAGACATACATTTATAGATGAAACTTTTGAAATAAAACTAGAGAATAAAACAGATAACTATAAATGTTTAGCACATAGTCCAGAAATATTAACATTTAATGCAGGTGGACATAATAAAGAACATGTACGAGGTCCTTGGAAAGCAAGGAATACAATGCGTATGTACAGAACTATGTTTGAAAATTATAATGACGACTATGCTACAGTTCAATGTCAAGCATTAGCAAAATACTTTAAGCATAAAGCTGATTTTGTATTTTGCCACCGCCACAAACATCTATATGATTTACCACAAATAAAAGATGTGATTGATTTTGATGAGTTTGTGGTAGACGATGGCCATCATTTTGGACCTGCAGGAGCTAACTTAGAAGCACAATGGGTATCCATCCGTCTTGACAAAATAATCAAAGGGTTGTATAATAAGAGATGACTGAAGATCTAAAATGGAGCAACTATGACTTTTCAAAAATTCCTTTTGAAGACATTGTCTCAGTTGGTCAGCGTACTTTATTGTATCGTGATCTATTTACTGTTAGCTGGTTGCTTGGTAGGTTCTGTAATTACAA